>Ga0268299_1001492_pt1 | contig 40160 bp, 37 predicted proteins | sample NOBtaG_FD_193484 | JGI IMG/M metagenome (GOLD analysis project Ga0268299, IMG submission 193484) | Activated sludge microbial communities from bioreactor in Nijmegen, Gelderland, Netherland - NOB reactor | ecosystem: Engineered > Bioreactor > Aerobic > Activated sludge | place: Netherlands... | reverse complement strand
ACTTGAGGCCGCCCCGTACCTCGGCTACCGTTTGTCACCCTCCCCGAAAGGAACCGCCATGAACAGCCCCGTCGCCGACCAGATCAAGAAGGACATCGCCGACAACGACGTCGTCCTCTACATGAAGGGCACGCCGGTGCAGCCGATGTGCGGCTTCTCGTCGATGAGCGTGCAAATCCTATCGCACCTCGGCGTCAAGTTCAAAGGCGTGAACGTGCTGGAGGATGCGGCGCTCCGCAACGGCATCAAGGAATTCAGCAACTGGCCGACCATCCCGCAGCTCTACGTCAAGGGCGAGTTCGTCGGCGGCTGCGATATCATGCGCGAGATGTACGAATCGGGCGAGCTCGAGGAGCTCATGAAGAGCAAGAGCGTGACGGTCGCCGCCTAACCGCGCGATTTCCTTTCGTGACTGCCGAAGACGCATGGCGGGCAACCTCCAGGCGCCTTCGCTTTTTGGGGCTGCTGCTGGCCTTGCTCGCGGCGCCGGCCGCCGCTCCCGTCGCAGCGAGCGAGCCTCCGGCGCCCGAGGCGGTGCTCGAGGCCTTCTCCCGCATCGCTTTCGGCAACGAATACGTGGCCGAGGCCGATCCCCGGCTCCAGAAATGGGTGCAGCCGATCCGCTGGCGCGCCTACGAGGCGGTGCCGCTCGAGCCCGCGGAACGGGAATTTCTGGAGCGCCACATCGCGCGGCTCGCCCGCCTCACCGGGCGTGAATTCGCGCCGGCCGAGAGCTGGCCCGAAGCGAATTTCATCGTCTACTTCGTGTCCGAGTCCCAGTACGAGGCTGCCATCGAGCGCCATTTGGCGCCGGCCCGGCGCCATTTGCTGGCGCGCCTCGCCGCCACCGCGTGTCTTGGCGTCCAGCGCAATCACCGCGTCACCCACGCGCTCGAATACGCGCTCGCCATCATCCCGGTCGAGCGCGCCCGCGCGCGCGGACTGGTGACATCGTGTATCGCCGAGGAAACCACGCAGCTCCTCGGCCTTCCCAACGATTCCGACGCCGTTCCCGACACGCTCTTCAACGACAAGAGCGCGGCGCGGGACCTGACCCCGCTCGACGAATTGCTGGTGCGCCTCCTCTATCACCCGCACCTCGTCACCGGCATGCGCCGCGCCGAGGCGCTCGCGGTCGCGCGCGAAGTGCTGCCGGGCATCCTGGCGTCGAGCCGCTAGGGAGGGGTGGGACCGGCGCACAGATCGGAATGAGAACGCAAGTCACCAAAAGTGACTTCCTGTCACGGAGGTGATAGGTTCCTATTCGGTAATTGATTTCGCCGCTCGGCCGCTCATAGCGGCCTCGAAACGGGGGAGACAGCGCGCATGGCCGCCGCACGCACGCATTCGACCTGCCCGATGGACGCCATTTTGAAGCTCCTGATGGGGCCCTGGACGACCTACATCCTTTGGGTGTTGCGCAACGACGGACCCACGCGTTTCGGCGCGTTGAAGCGCAAGGTGGCGGGGATCTCCGCCAAGATCCTCACCGAGCGATTGCGCCTCCTCGAAGAAGCCGGCGTCATCGAGCGCCACTACAAGCCGACGATCCCGCCCCAGGTCACCTACAGCCTGTCGGGCCGCGGCGGCGAGCTTTCGCCGATCCTCGACCAGCTCGACTCGGTGGCGCAGCGCTGGAGCGGCGAAGACGAACGCGCCCCGGTCGTGCGCGCGGCGGAATGACAGAATCGGCCGCCCGAAGACGAAACGGCCCGGGACATGCCCGGGCCGTTCGTTTTTTTGATGGCAGCGTCTGCTAGCGCGAATAGAACTCGACCACGAGGTTCGGTTCCATTTTCACCGGGTAGGGCACGTCGCCGAGGATGGGCGTGCGGGTGAAGCGGCCTTTCCGGCCCTTGGAATCGACTTCGAGGTAGCCGGGCACGTCGCGCTCGCTCGATTCCGCCGCCTCGAGCACGAGCGGCAGCTCGCGCGACTTTTCCTTGATCTCGATCGTGTCGCCTTCCTTGACGAGGTAGGACGAGATGTTGACGCGCTTGCCGTTGACCTTGATGTGGCCGTGCGAGACGAACTGGCGCGCGGCGAACACGGTCGGCACGAATTTCATGCGGTAGATGACGGTGTCGAGCCGGCGTTCGAGGAGGCCCACCAGGTTCTCGCCCGTGTCGCCCTTGCGGCGCGCGGCTTCCTGGTAATAGCGGCGGAACTGGCGCTCGCCGATATTGCCGTAGTAACCCTTGAGCTTCTGCTTGGCGTGGAGCTGGGTGCCGTAGTCGGAGATCTTGCGGCGGCGGTTGGCGCCATGCTGGCCCGGGCCGCCGGCATCGCTGTCGTTCATGGGGCTCTTGGCGCGGCCCCAGAGATTCACGCTCAAGCGGCGCGAGATCTTTTCCTTGGCGGAATGCCGTTTCGTCATGTGTCGTCGCCTTTCCCGGCGCGGGCGCTGTGGCCGGCCGATGTCGCCTTGTTGTCCGGATAGGCCGGTGCCGGATTCCCTCCGCCGCGGTTACCCGCCGGTAAGGGCCCAGAACAGGCGGGGCCGCTGCCTTGCGGCGGCGGCCCACGTTCTCCGAAAGAGGCGCGGACTATATCCGCCGCGGCGGTGTTGTCAAAGGCAGTGCGGCGTCGCGCCGCGCCGGCCCGGGCACAGAATCCCGGACTCGAGGGAGACCACAACCGGAGGAAATCCCATGCGGCTCGCTTCGTTCCTGACTACCGCGCTCGGCGCGGCGCTGATCCTGGCCTTCGCCCAGATCGCTTCGGCCCAAGGCGGCCCGCCCGCTTACGGCGCGCCGATCAATCTGGCTCAGGCCAACAAGGTCATGGACGGTGCCTTGGCCGAGGCGAAGAAGAACAACTGGAACGTCGTTGTCACGATCGTCGACAGCGGCGGCCACATGGTGATGCTCCAGCGCATGGACAATACGCAGCTGGGCAGCCTCGACATCGCCACGGGCAAGGCGACGACTGCCCTGAAACTGCGCCGCCCGACCAAGGCGATCCAGGACGTGATCGCGGGCGGGGGCGTCGGCCTGCGCTTTCTCACCGTGCCGGGCGTGATCGCCATCGATGGCGGATTGCTGCTGATGGACGGCGGGAAGATCATCGGCGCGGTCGGCGTCTCGGGCGTCACCGCCGAGCAGGATGCGCAGATCGCCAAGGCCGGCGTCGACGCCCTCGCCAAATAACCGGACGTGCGGGCCCGGGCGGCTCAGCCGCCGCCCCGGCGCTTCGGCGCGCCCGGCCTGATCCCGCGCGCTTCGAGATCGCGGCGGCGCTGCACCAGCGCCTTCACCGCGCCGCGGAGCGAGCGCACCTCGGGCTCGGTGAGATTGGCCCGGAGAAAGATGCTGCGGAGATTGCGCACCATCACCGGGCGCTTGTCGGGCGGGAAGAGATAGCCCGACTCGTCGAGTTCGCGCTCGAGGTGCTCGAACAGGCGCAGGATGTCGGCCTGGTTCGCGAGCTCGGTCGGCCCGCCATGCTCTTCGAGCGTCGGCACGTAAATGGCGGGCGTCGTGTCGGCGGCGATGTGCCACTCATAGGCCACGATCAGCACGGCTTGCGCGAGATTGAGCGAGGCAAAGGCCGGGTTCAGCGGCACCTCGATGATGGCCTCGGCGTAGGCGACCTGGTCGGTGGTCAGCCCCCAGCGCTCGGGCCCAAAGATGATGGCGACGCGCTCGCCGCGAGCCTCGGCCGCGCGCATCTCGGCCGCCGCCGTGCGCGGCGTCAGCACCGCCTTCACCAGCTCGCGCGGCCGCGCCGTGGCGGCGAAGACGCGCTGGAATTCGCCGATCGCGGACGGAATGTCGCCGTAGAGCCGCGCGCCGTCGACGACGCGGTCGGCGCCCGAGGCGGCGTTCTTCGCTTTTGGGTTGGGCCACACGTCGCGCGGCGCCACCAGGCGCAAGTCGGACAGGCCGCAGTTCAGCATGGCGCGCGCCGCCATGCCGATATTCTCGCCGAGCTGCGGCTCCACCAGCACGATCGCCGGCCCGGCGGGATCGATGCCGGCCGTGCCGCGGGACTTGTCGGTGCCGGCCATTTCTATTGCGCACCCAGATTCGAATGATGTGGCGCAGCGCATCGCTCGCGGCCATCCTTTGAGGCCCGCCCGATCCTTCGACGAGGGCTCAGGACGGGCGGGCACCTCAGGATGAGGCTTTTTTGTTGCCGCAAATTCAGCCTCATCCCGAGGTGGGCCTTTCCTTCGCTCGGCGAAGAAAAGGCCCCTCGAAGGATGGACGCAGACTCGGTTTCACGCCGCTGCCCGCGTCTTCTCGCGCAGCAGCTTGTAGTAGATCGCGTCCTTGAGCGCCTGGTAGGAGGCGTCGATGATGTTGGGCGAGATGCCGACGGTGGACCAGCGGGCGCCGGTCTTGTCGGCGGATTCGATCATCACGCGCGTCACCGCCGCGGTGCCGGCCTGGGGCGTGAGGATGCGCACCTTGTAGTCGGTCAGGCGCATGTCCTCGATGGCGGGGTAGGGGCGGAGCAGCGCCTTGTTCATCGCATGGGCGAGCGCGTCCACGGGGCCGTTGCCTTCGCCGACCTCGTGATAGAGCTCGTTGCCGACGCGCATCTTGGCCACCGCCTGCGAGATCGTGACCAGCGATCCCTTGGCGTTGAAGCGGCGCTCGACGTCGACGCGGAAGCTCTCCATCTCGAAATAGCTCGGAATGCCTTGGAGGAGCTGGCGGGCGAGCAGCTCGAAGCTCGCTTCCGCGCCGTCATAGGCATAGCCATCGTGCTCGCGCGCCTTCACGTCCTCGACCAGGCGGCCGATCTTCGGGTGATCCGGCGCCACCTCGATGCCGATCTCCTTCAAGCGCTCGAGGATATTGGCGCGCCCGGCCTGGTCCGAGACGACGATGACGCGCCGATTGCCGACTTTGGCGGGGTCGATGTGCTCGTAAGTGCGCGGATCCTTGGTGACGGCGGAGACGTGGAGCCCGCCCTTGTGGGCGAAGGCCGAGTCGCCGACATAGGGCTGATTCCGGTTCGGGCTTTTGTTGAGCAGCTCGTCGAGCATGCGCGAGACGTGCTTCAAGCGCCCCAGCTGCTTGTCGGAAATGCCGGTCTCGAACGCGGTCTTGAGCTTCAGGCTCGCGATCAGCGAGATGAGGTTGGCGTTGCCGCAGCGCTCGCCAAGTCCGTTGATGGTGCCCTGGATCTGGCGCGCGCCGGCCTCGATGGCGGCGAGCGAATTGGCGACCGCGCTCTCGGTGTCGTTGTGCGCGTGGATGCCGAGCCGGTCTCCGGGCACCACTTTGGCAACCTCTGAAACAATTCGGAAGATTTCGCTCGGGAGCGTGCCGCCATTGGTGTCGCACAGCACCAGCCAGCGCGCGCCGGATTCGTGGGCGGCCTTGAGGCAATCGAGCGCGAACGCGGGATTGGCCTTGTAGCCGTCGAAGAAATGCTCGGCGTCGTACATCACTTCGCCGGTGCGCTTCTTCGCCATGGCGACGCTCTCGCCGATCATGGCGAGGTTTTCCTTGAGCGACGTGCCGAGCGCCACCTTCACGTGGAAATCCCAGGCCTTGCCCACCATGCACACGGCCTTGGCCTTGGTGTTCAAGATGGCAGCGAGGCCCGGATCGTTGGAGGCGCTGCGTCCCGGCCGGCGCGTCATGCCGAAGGCGGTGAAGATCGCGCGCTTCAAGGGCGGCGGATCGGCGAAGAAGGCGTCGTCGGTGGGATTGGCGCCCGGCCAGCCGCCCTCGATGTAATCCACGCCGAGCGCATCCAGCTCCTCGGCGATGTGGCGCTTGTCGGCGACGGAGAAATCGACGCCCTGCGTCTGCGCGCCGTCGCGGAGCGTGGTGTCGAAGAGATAGACGCGGTTGCCGGTCATCGCCCGAGTCCCCCGCGTCGGCGCCGGCCCTCACTTCCCAAGCAATGCAAGTGCATTGCTTGGGCCCCTTCTCTCCCGCAAGCGGGAGAGAAAACGCAAGCTGCAGCGCGCTCTTCTTCTCTCTCCCGCTTGCGGGAGAGAAGGGGCCCATTCGCCGCATCCGGCGGCGAATGGGAAGTGAGGGTACGGCGCTGCGCCATCATCCCGCCCTCCGCCAGGTGGTTCCCTTGGGCCCGTCCTCGAGCACGACGCCTTGCGACGCGAGCTCGTCGCGGATGCGGTCGGCTTCCTTGAAGTCCTTCGCCTTACGCGCGGCGAGGCGGAGGTCGATGAATTCGGCGATCTTCGATTCGTCGAGCGCTGCAGCGGACTTGGGCTGCCAGCGCGCCCATGACTGCGGATTGTTCTGCAACAAGCCCAAGTGATCAGCGGCCGCGCGCATTGTATTGCGCAATGACCCAGACCTCTTTGGGTCCTTTTCGTAGATCGCTTTATTGAGGTCCGCGCGCATCCCTAAGAGCTCTGTTAGTGCCATCGGAGTGTTCAGATCATCTTCGAGAACGACCAAGTACGTTTCCAACCATGGCTGATTTACCGGAGCATCCTTGTTTTCCACATCCTCGCTGACGCGCAGAGAAGTGTAGAACATGTCGAGTTCGTGTTTGGCCGTTTGCAACCCCTCCTTCGTAAACTCCAGCGGCGAGCGGTAGTGCGTCTTGAGCAGCATCAGGCGCACCGCTTCGGGCGGGAATTCGTCGAGCAGGTCGCGCAGGCGGTCGATGTTGCCGACCGATTTGGCCATCTTCTCGCCGCCGCGTTCGATGAAGCCGTTGTGCATCCAGATGCCGACGAAGGGCTTGCCGGTGCAGCATTCGCTCTGCGCGATCTCGTTCTCGTGGTGCGGAAAGATGAGATCCAGCCCGCCGCCGTGGATGTCGAAGCTCTCGCCAAGATGCTTCCCCGCCATCGCCGAGCACTCGATGTGCCAGCCGGGCCGGCCCCGGCCCCATGGGCTTTCCCAGCCCGGAATCTCGGGCGGCGAAGGCTTCCACAAGACGAAATCCGCCGGGTCCTTCTTGTAGGGCGCCACGTCCACGCGCGCGCCGGCGATGAGGTCGTCACGATTCTTGCGCGAGAGGAGCCCGTAGGTGTGGCCGGGAATCGGCGGCCGCTCGTTCATGGCGGCGACGCTGAACAGCACATGGCCGTCGGCGGCGTAGGCGTAGCCCTTGGCGATGAGCGTTTCGATCATCGCCTTCATTTCTTCGATGTGGCCGGTGGCGGTGGGCTCGGCCGTAGGCTCCAGGCAGCCAAGCTCGCCGAGATCCTCGTGGAACCAGCGCGTCGTCTCTTCGGTCAAGGTCGCGATCGGCACGCCGCGCTCGCGGGCGCGGTTGTTGATCTTGTCGTCGACGTCGGTGATGTTGCGGGCATACTTCACGTGCGCGGCGCCGTATGTATGGCGCAACAGCCGGTAGAGCACGTCGAACACCACGAAGGGCCGGGCATTGCCGATATGGATGCGGTCGTAAACCGTGGGCCCGCACACGTACATCCGCACGTTCTTTTCATCGAGCGGGCGGAAGTCTTCCTTCCGGCGGGTGAGCGTGTTGTAGAGGCGGAGCGGCACGGGGCGCGGCCTGGGCAATGGGGTCCAAAATGGGCGAAAACACTGGTTAGCAGAGGCCGCGGAAGCGGTCCAGCGGCGGCCCCGCCGCGGCGCCGGGCTCAGGCGGTCTTGGCGCTCGGCCCACGCGCGGCGCGGTGGAGGATGTACCAGGCCGCCATGCCGCCCGCGAATTGGACGAGAGCGAGGATCGCGTTCCAGAAGCCGCCAGCGATCAGCAGCCACGCCACGGCGACGACGGTCGAAAGAACGATCAGGCCGAGATTGGGCCAATAGGCGGCGCGCCGGCCGCTCGGCCCGTAGACGACCGCGTTGAAGAGGGCGCCCGCCGCCGGCGCCACCAGTGCCGGGAAGAGGTAGATGCCCCAGAGCAGCGCCGCGCCGGCGAAGCTGCCGCGCGAGAGCGAGCCGAAGATCGCGCTCGACAGGACCAAAAGCAGCGTGACGAGCACGACATAGACGGCGAGCGCCGCGAGCACGCCCGCGATCTGCGGGCGGCGGTTGGGGCGCGGAGACGCGGGATCGGCCGGAGAATTCAAAGGGGGAACCGCCATTGACGAAATGACAGTTTACAGCCTTGCCGCGCTGCTGCCAGTGTCGGCCCGAGCCGCACGCGGCACCATAAACGGGAGGAAACGATGCAAGGCAAGATCGCGCTCGAGGAGCATTTCGCCATCCAGGACACGCTGATGGATTCGGCCGGCTTCCTCGGCGATGCGGTGTGGGACGAGCTCAAGGGCCGGCTCATGGACATCCAGGTCCGGCGCATCGCGGAGATGGACGCGAACGGGGTCGAGACCATGATCCTGTCGCTCAATGCGCCCGCCGTGCAGGCGATCCACGACCGGAAGCGCGCCGTCGAGATCGCGAAGAAGGCCAACGATTACCTCGCCGAGCAGGAAGCCAAGAACCCGAAGCGGTTCAAGTCCTTCGCCGCCCTGCCGATGCAGGACCCCGAGGCCGCCTGCCGCGAGCTCGAGCGTTGCGTCAAGGACCTGAAATTCGTCGGCGCGCTGGTCAACGGCTTCTCGCAGATCGACAAGCCCGACACCGCCGTCTATCTCGACCTGCCCCAGTATTGGGATTTCTGGGGCGTCGTCGAGAAGCTCGACGTGCCGTTCTATCTCCATCCGCGCAATCCGATCCCCTCGATGTCGCAGATCTACGAGGGCCATTCCTGGCTTCTCGGCCCCACTTGGGCCTTCGCCCAGGAAACGGCCGTGCATTCGCTCCGCCTCATGGGCTCGGGCCTGTTCGACAAATACACCAAGCTCAAGATCGTGCTCGGCCATCTCGGCGAGGGCCTGCCTTACAACATGTGGCGCGTCGACCACCGCAACGGCTGGACCAAGCAGAAGCCGAAATATCCGGCAAAGAAGAAGATCGCCGAATATTTCCAGGAGCATTTCTGGCTCACCACCTCGGGAAATTTCCGCACCCAGACCTTGATCGACGCCATCCTCGAAATCGGCGCGGACCGGATCCTCTTTTCCACCGACTGGCCGTTCGAGAACGTCGACCACGCCGCGATCTGGTTCGACGCCTGCTCGATCAGCGAACTCGACCGCAAGAAAATCGGGCGGCTCAATTCCAAGGCGCTGTTCAAGCTCTAATCCCCCTCGCCCTGGGGCGAGGGGGCAGGGGGTGAGGGGGAAGGTGTCGGCAGCGAGAATCGGCGTTGCCGCCTTCCCCCTCATCCCCAACCCCTTCTCCCCATGGAGAAGGGGCTTAGGCGCGGAACCCGTTCGTGATCGGATAGCGGCGGTCGCGGCCGAAGGAGCGGCGGGTGAGCTTGACGCCCGGCGGCGCCTGGCGGCGCTTGTATTCGGCGCGGTCGAGCATCTGCCAGACGCGCAGCACGGTGGCGCGCTCGAAGCCCTTGGCGACGATGTCGTCGAGCCGCATCTCGTGCTCGATCAGGCATTCGAGGATGCCGTCGAGGACCGCGTAGGGCGGCAGCGAATCCTCGTCCTTCTGGTTGGGGCGGAGCTCGGCGGTCGGCGGCTTGGTGATGACGCGCTCGGGCATGACGGCGCCGGCGGGGCCGACGGCCCCTTCGGGCTTGTGCGCGTTGCGCCAGCGGGAGAGCGCGAACACGTCCATCTTGTAGACGTCCTTCAGCACCGAATAGCCGCCGCACATGTCGCCGTAAAGCGTCGCGTAGCCCACCGACATTTCCGACTTGTTGCCGGTCGAGAGCACCATGTGGCCGAACTTGTTGGAGAGCGCCATCAAGGTAATGCCGCGCGCGCGGGCCTGGATGTTTTCTTCCGTGGTGTCGGGCGCGCGGCCGGCGAAGGCCGGCTGCAGCATGCCGGCGAAAGCCTCCATGGCCGGCGTGATCGCGATCGTGTCGAGCCGCGCGCCGAGGCTCTTGGCCACCGCCGCCGCATCCTCGAGGCTGTCTTGCGAGGTGTAGGGCGACGGCATCATCACGCACCACACTTTTTCGGCGCCGAGCGCGTCCGCGGCCACCGCCGCGGAGAGCGCCGAATCGATGCCGCCCGAAAGGCCGATGGCGATGCCGGGAAAGCGGTTCTTTGTCACGTAATCGCGCAAGCCCAACATCATCGCCTGATAGAGGCTTTCGAGCCGTCCGGGCGGCGCGTGGATCTCGCCCTTGGCGCAGGTCCAGGCGCCGTTGCTGCCGCGCGTCCATCGCGTCGTGGCGATGTGCTCGCGCCAGGCCGGCGCCTGGAAGGCGAGGCGGCGATCGGCATTGAGCACGAAGGAAGCGCCGTCGAACACCAGCTCGTCCTGGCCGCAGATCTGGTTTACGTAGACGAGCGGCAGATCGGCCTCGACCACGCGCTGGATCGCGAGCTGCTGGCGCTGGTCGAGCTTGTCGCTTTCGTAGGGCGAGCCGTTGGGCACCACGAGAATCTCGGCGCCCGATTCCTGCAAGGTCTCGGTCACCTCCGAATTCCACATGTCCTCGCAGATCATGAGCCCCAGGCGCACGCCGCGGAAGTTCACCGGGCCCGGCGGCGGCCCGGCGGCGAACACGCGCTTCTCGTCGAACACGCCGTAGTTCGGCAGATCGAATTTGAAGCGCCGGGCCGCCACCGCGCCGCCGTCGAGCAGGAACGCGGCGTTGTAGAGCTTGCCGTTCTCGGCCCAGGGCGCGCCCACGATCATCGCCGGGCCGCCGTCGCCGGTCTCAGCCGCCAGCGAAGCGACGGCCGCGGCGGCGTGGTCCTGGAACGCCGGCTTCAGCACCAGGTCTTCGGGCGGGTAGCCGGAAACCACGAGTTCGGGAAAGACGACGAGGTCGGCGCCCTGGCGCCGGGCTTCGGCCCGGGCGGCGCGGATGCGGCCGAGGTTCCCGGTAATGTCGCCCACCACCGTGTTGATCTGGGCGAGGGCGATTGCGAGCGTGTCGGCCATGGCATTTTTTCGAGGGGCGGGGCGCTAGCAGTAGGAGGGGGGCGGAGCCCTGTCAACGCACGGCACGGCATGGGAAAACCGCGTTCGAGGCGGCCGCCGTCCGCCACCGTCGGCTGTGATCCAGTTCACACCCTGTTCCACACATCGGCCATATTCCCCGTATAATGCGCGGCTCGAAACCGGGAACATCGCCGATGCGCAGCGTCTTCGCCTTTTTCGCAGTGCTCGTTTTCTCGGCAGCCGCCGTCGAGGCCGAACCCGCGCGCGCCGAAAAGCCGCGCGCCGAGATGATCGATCACGGGACCTATGCCACCGGCCCCGGCACCCGCGTGCCGATGCCGATCTCGGTCAGCGGCCAGATGAACCTCGTCTCGAACGTGCGCCTCACCAAGGAGACGCGCGAAGTGATGGGCCAGCTCGGCACCGCCTTCGGCTTCCGCTACCGCGTGCACGGCGTGCCCGAGGGCGCCACTGTCACCATCCGCACCCGCCACCCCAAGCTCACCGATCCCGAAACCGGCAAGAGCATGGACTACGGCGAGCGCGACCAGACCGTGACGCCGGGCGAGGAGCGCTACACAGGCTTCAGCTTCGACGCCACCTACGAGATCGCCGAGGGCGATTGGTCGTTCCAGATCATCTATCAGGGCCAAGTGATCGGCGAGCAGAAGTTCAAGGTGATCGTCCCGATCAACTGATGCCCGCGCCGCGCGCGCCGCAACCGAGGTTTCCCATGCAGAGCCGCCTTAGGGCCCGCTTCCTGGCCGTCCTGATCATCGCCGCCGCCGCGCCGCCGCTCGCCGCAAGTGCCTCGGCCGAGCCGCGCGGCACGATCGCCACCTATGGCCGCTATGAGATCGTCGAATCCGGGCGCCCGGAAAAGGCCGAACGCACGGTCGCCGGCGAGGTGAAGCCGGTCGAGACGCGCCGCCTGATCGAGCAGACCGACGTCGTGGTCGGCCAGCTCGGCAACACCTTCGGCTTCGAGATCGATTTCACGGGCCTGCCGCCCGGCCCGGTCACGCTCGTGATCCGCACCATCCACCCGCAGCTCACCAATTCCGACACCGGCAAGAGCATGACGGTCAGCGAATACGATTGGACCGTGACCGCGCGCGAAAAGGTCTATTTCGGCTTCACCTTCGACTACCGCTGGGAGATCGCCGAAGGCACCTGGATCAAGCAGGTCGTCTACAACGGCAAGGTCATCGCCGAGAAGAAATTCAAAGTCGTCGTGCCGTTGAACTAGACAATCCATGACATTCCGCGCCGCCCTCGTTTTCGTGCTGGCACTCGCCGCCCTGGCGCCCGCGCCCGCCGTGGCGAGCGGCGAGCCCTCGGCCACGGTGCTCTCCTACGGGCGCTACGACACGCGCCGCACGGGCCAAGTGGAGAAGGGCGAGCGCACCGCCTCGGGCGAGCTGCGCTCGGTGGACGCGCACAAGCTCATCCAGCAGACCGACGAGATCGTCGGCATCCTCGGCAATTCCTTCGGCGTCGATCTCCGGCTGGAGAACTTCCCGCCCGGGCCGGCGATGCTGACCATCCGCACGCTCCACCCGCCGCTCACCAACCCCAAGACTGGGCTAACGATGAGCGTCAGCGAATACGACTGGCCCGTGTCGGTCCGCGAAGACGTTTATTTCGGGTATACGTTCGACCACGGCTGGGAAATCGCCGAAGGCACCTGGACCAAGCAAATCCTGTATAATGGCCGGGTGATCGCCGAGCAGAAGTTCAAGGTGGTCGTGCCGATCAACTGATCGCCCGGCCCGGATGCAAAAGGGGGGAAGGTTCCACATCCCCCGACGTAAAGGCTCAACATGCAGCTCAATCTTCTTCCCCTCTGGTTCGCCCGCGCCTTGGCGCCGCTTCTCGCGCTGGCCCTCCTGGCCGCGGCGCCGGCCGCGCGCGCCTCGCAGGTCGACATCAAGGACTACGGCTTCTACGACCTCTCGGTGGACGGCTCAGTGCCGGCGCCGGAGGACATCAGCGGCTCGCGCAACGTCGTCTCCAACATCCGCCTGCAGCGCCAGACCGACGAGATCGACGCGCAGCTCGGCCGGAGCTTCGGTCTCCGCTTCCGCATTTCGGACCCCGCGCTGGTCGGCAAGACGCTGACGCTCCGCACCATCTTCCCGCCGCTCTCCAATCCCGAGAGCAAGCGCACGATGACGACCCAGGACCGGCCGTTCTCCGTCGGCAGCACCGACGACGTGCTCTACGACGGCTACCGCTTCGATTACGATTGGGAGATGGCCGAAGGCATCTGGACCTTCCAGATCCTGCACAACGGCAAGGTGATCGGCGAGAAGAAGTTCAAAGTCATCATCCCGCTGAACTGAGTTCCGCGATGCGCCATCCGTTGCCATCGACCTACCGCGTCATCGCCGCCGCCATCGTGGCGCTGGCGATGCTCGTTGCCGCCGGCGCCGCCGCGGCCACGCAGCGCCCGCGCGTCGAGATCGTCGACTACGGCATCTACGACCACGTGGTGACGGAGGTGCTGCCCGAGCCCAAGGACGTGGCGGGCGAGCGTTCGCTGGTCTCGAACGTGCGCGTGCGCGAGCAGACAACGACCATCGATGCCCAGCGCGGGCGCATGTTCGGCTTCCAGTTCCGCGTCAACGATCCGGCCCTGGTCGGCCAAACGCTCACGATCCGCAAGATCGTGCCCCGAATCACCAATCCCAAGACCGGGCAATCGTCGACCGTGGTCGAGGGCGACATAATCGCCGCCCCCGAAACACTCCACCTCAACGCCTACGGTTTCGACTATGATTGGGAACGTGCGGAAGGCGAGTGGACCTTCCAGGTGATCCACAAGGGCCAGGTGCTCGCCGAGAAGAAGTTCAAGGTCATTCTACCGATGAACTAGCCGCCGGGGATTTCGATGCGGACCACGAGCACGATTTGGATGCCGGCTCGGGCGCTGGCCGCCGCGCTGGCGCTGCTGCTGGCGCTTGCGCCGGCGCGCGCGGGCGACCCCGAGCAGGTCGCGATCCAGGACTACGGCATCTACGAGCACCGGGTGGACCGCTTCGAGCCCGATCTCCAGCAGATCAGCCGCGAGCGCGTCATCGTCTCCGGCGTCACCCTGCTGCGCTCGGCCGACGAGGTCGACGCGCAGCTCGGGCGCATGTTCGGCTTCCAGTTCCGCATCACCGATCCGGCGCTCGCGGGCGAGACGATCACGCTCCGCCGCATCGTGCCGCCGCTCACCAACCCCAAGACCGGCGAGACCGCGACCACGATCGAGCGCGACGTCGTCGTCCAGCCCGGCCAGCTCTATCTCAACGCCTACCGCTTCGACTACGGTTGGGAGATGGCCGAGGGCGTCTGGCGCTTCCAGGTGCTGCACAAGGGCCGCGTCATCGCCGAGAAGGCGATCAAGGTCATCATCGCGATCAATTGAGCGGTTTCGCGGCTCGTCATCGAGCCGATCCGCAGCAATGCTTGAATTTCTTGCCCGATCCGCACGCGCATTTGTCGTTGCGCCGGGCGCTCGTGTTGACGGACGCAGGCGGCGCTGCGGCGGTAAGCTTCCTGCTCTTCAATAGTTCGAGCTGTTGAGCGTTCCATTTTAGGATCGAGTTCCGCCGCTCGACCTGCAGCTGAATGATCCGTTGATTGTCCCTTTCCTCCCAGAAATTTCCCGGGAGGACAAAATCGATCGAGCGGTGAATGTATATCGGGTAGAACCAGCCGAGCGTCTCGTCGGCCAGTCGATTCAGATGCGTCAGGTCGTAGAGGATGAAATCATTCTTGACCAAACAGGAATTGATCGTTTGAAAATCGTCGACGTCCGCTTCGCAGACCACGACATGCGTATTCTTGAGAGCCTCCGATGCGCCTTCGAGAACTTGGGCCTCGGCGCCTTGCACGTCGAGTTTCAACAGGAACGGTCCCTTGAGCGACAATTGCTCGCATAACAGGTCCAGCGTGGTCGCCGGCACGACGACTTTTTTGCTGGAGAGCTTGTTCAACCTCTTCCAGTAGATATCGCCTTCGTCGCGCACGGATGACCAATAGGGGTGCGCCGATGTCGTTAGTTCTAATTCGCCGACATAATTCGTAACGGCGCTGATTCGATAATCGCCGCCGACGACATTCTTTATCGACTTGAGCGATTCCTCGTACAGAGTGTTCGCGTCGACATTCAGAGGAACGGCGCCGGAGTCGATGCCCATCGCCGATAGATTCAAGAAGAATTGCCCGTCGGCGCACCCGATATCGATGACCGTCGAATAGCGCACGCCCTTTCGAAACAGGCCGCTAAGTGACGCGAAAAAATCTGTCTGAACAGCGGACATCGTCTGCATCGCTCGGTGGTTGGTTGGACAAGAACGCGGCGCGCGTCCAAGCGAGTGTGTCTCCCATTATACCAAAAGCGCCGCGTTTCCAGCCGACAGTTTCGGTCCTTCTTGCGTCGTTCGATTCCTCTATTCGCCGAACACGCGCCGGAAGATCGTTTCGACGTGCCTGAGATGATGGTCGAGGCCGAAGAGGCCATCGATCTCGGCCGCGGTGAGGCGCTTCGCCACCGCCGGATCGGCCTTCAACAATTCGGGGAAACTGCCCTTGCCCTCCCAGGCGGCCATCGCGTTGCGCTGGACGGCCGCGTAGGAATCTTCCCGGCTCATGCCCTTCTGGGTCAGCGCCAGCAGCACGCGCTGCGAGTTCCAGAGCCCGCCCTGGGCGTCGAGATTGGCCTGCATGCGCTGCGGATAGACGACGAGCTTTTCGACGAGTCCCGCCAAGCGCGCGAGCGCGAAATCGAGCGTCACGGTCGCATCGGGGCCGATGCCGCGCTCGACCGAGGAGTGCGAGATGTCGCGTTCGTGCCAGAGGGCGGCGTTCTCGAGCGCGGGAACGACCGCGCCGCGCACCAGCCGCGCGAGCCCCGTCAAATTTTCCGACAGCACCGGGTTGCGCTTGTGGGGCATGGAGGAGCTGCCCTTCTGCCCAGCCGAGAAGAATTCCTCGGCCTCGCGCACTTCCGAGCGCTGGAGATGGCGGATCTCGATCGCGAGCCGCTCGATGGCGCCGGCGACGACGCCGAGCGTGGCGAAGTACATGGCGTGGCGGTCGCGTGGGATCACCTGCGTCGAGACCGATTCGGGAGCGAGGCCGAGCTTCGCCGCGACATGCGCTTCGATGCCGGGATCGACGGATGCGAAGGTGCCGACCGGACCTGAAATGGCGCAGGTCGCGATCTCCGCCCGCGCCGCCTCGAGCCGCGCGCGGCAGCGGCGGAATTCGGCGTAGTAGCCGGCGAGCTTCACGCCGAAGGTGGTGGGCTCGGCGTGGATGCCGTGGCTGCGGCCGATGGTGGGCGTGAGCCTGTGCTCGAAGGCGCGCTTCCTGAGCGCCGCCAGCACCGCGTCGATGTCCTTCAGCAAGAGGTCGCTGGCCTCAACGAGCTGCACGGCGAGGCAGGTGTCGAGCACGTCCGACGAGGTCATGCCCTGGTGCACGAAGCGCGATTCGGGGCCGAGATGCTCGGCGAGCTCGGTCAGGAAGGCGAGCACGTCGTGCTTGCTCGTCTGCTCGATGGCATCGATACGCGCGATGCGCTCGGGCGTGTAGGGCTTGTTGCCCTTGGCCCAGAGCGCCGCGGCGGTGCCCTTCGGCACCACGCCAAGCCGCTCCATGGCCTCGGCGGCATGGGCCTCGATCTCGAACCAGATGCGGAAGCGGTTGGCCGGCTCCCAGATGCGGGCCATGTCGGGTCGGGTGTAGCGGGGGATCATTGCGGCGCCTCGTCGTCACGCCCAAAGCTGCACGCAAGGCGCTCGCAAGGCAAATTGATTGTTCTGATTCCACCGATAAGGACTCCTTTGGCGACGGCGCTCGCGCCGCCGGGCCCTCGGCGAGCCCGCAGGGGGCGTTACATCCCCATTTCCGGCTCGGGGCCGGCGCGTTCCTTCCGTTCCTCGGGAATCTCGGTCATCGTCGCTTCGGTCAGCAGCAGCACGCTCGCGACCGAAACGGCGTTCTCGAGCGCGACGCGCACGACCTTGGTGGGGTCGATGATGCCGGCCTCGACGAGATCGACATATTGCTTGAGCGCGGCGTCGAAGCCGATATTGCCTTTCTCGCTCATCATGCGCGCCACGACCACGCCGCCGTCGACCGACGAGTTCTCGGCGATCTGCCGTGCGGGCGATTCGAGCGCGCGGCGCAGCACCTGGATGCCGGTGCGCTCGTCGCCCTCGCACTTGGCCTCTTCGCGCGCCACCGCCTCGATGCTGCGCAGCAGGGCGAGGCCGCCGCCGGGCACGATGCCCTCGGCCACCGCCGCCTTGGTGGCGCTGATGGCATCGTCGAGCGCCTCTTTCTTCGCCTTCATCTCCGCCTCGGAGGGCGCGCCGGCCCGGATCACGGCCACGCCGCCGGTGAGCTTGGCCAGGCGCTCCTGCAACTTCTCCTTGTCGTAGTCGCTGGTCGTCTTCTCGATCTCGTGGCGAATGACCTGGACGCGGCCGTCGATCGCGGCCCTCTGCCCGCCGCCGCCGATGATGGTGGTGTTGTCCTTGTCCACCACGACGCGCTTCGCGCGGCCGAGCTGCTGCAGCGTCACGGTCTCGAGCTTGAGGCCGAGCTCCTCGGCGATGACCTGGCCCCCGGTCAGAACGGCGATGTCCTCGAGCATCGCCTTGCGCCGGTCGCCGAAGCCCGGCGCCTTCACCGCGCAGTTCTTCAAGGTGCCGCGAATTTGGTTGACGATGAGCGTGGCCAGGGCTTCGCCTTCGACATCCTCGGCCACGACCAGGATCGGGCGTGCGGCCTTGGCCACCTGCTCGAGCAGCGGGATCATGTCCTTGAGCACGGCGATCTTGCGGTCGCAGATCAGCACCACCGCGTTTTCCAGCACCGACTCCATCTTCTCGGGATCGGTGACGAAGTAGGGGGAGAGATAGCCGCGGTCGAATTGCATGCCCTCGACCACTTCGAGCTGCGTCTCGGTCGTCTTGGCTTCTTCGACCGTGATCACGCCCTCGCCACCGACTTTCTCCATGGCCTCGGCGACCAGCTCGCCGATGACCGAATCGTTGTGCGCGGCGATGGCGGCGACCTGGGCTTTCTCCTTGCGCGTCTTGACGGGCCGCGAGATCGCCTTCAGCGCTTCGATCGCGGCCTTGGCGCCGCGCTCCAGCCCGCGTTTCAGATCGATGGCGCTGGCGCCGGCCACGACGTTGCGCACGCCGTCGGCGAAGATGGCGTGCGCCAGAATCGTCGATGTGCTGGTGCCGTCGCCGACCAAATCCCCGGTTCTCTCCGCTGCCTGGCGTAGCATCTGTGCCCCCAGGTTCTCCTCGGGGTCCTTGAGGTCGAACTCCTTGGCGATGGTGACGCCGTCGTTGCACACCAGCGGCGGGCCCCAGCGGCGCTGCATCAGCACCGACTTCGACTTGGGGCCGAGCGTGACGCGTATCGCATCGGCGAGCTGGGTGGCGCCGCGCAGGATCTTCTCGCGCGCCGCCGAGCGGAACAGGACGTTTTTGTGGGCCAAGGCAGCCTCCTCGATGCAGGCGTCGCGGTCGGTTGCGACGCCGGGATGCGAGGCTAGGGGGCCCGCAGCGAAGAGGCGTTGATCTCGGTCAAGCTCCCGCGGATCAGATTGCAGCGCGGCGGGGGTTCCGCGGCCGCTCGCCTCAGGCCTTGCCGGCCGTGATCCGGCGCCCGAGCAGCGCGATCGCCAGCACCGGCAGGGCGAAATTGACGGCCACGACCGTGATCAGCAGCCCGCCGAGCTCGTCGTATTTTCCGCGGTCGACGTGGAATATCTGGTTGAGATACTTAGTCTGCATGGCGCCGGCGGTGAGCGCCAGATTCATCAGCGACGCCATCAGCGCGAACCAGGTGGCGCGCTTGCCCGGCGGCGCGTAGATCGCGATCAAGGTCAGCAGCGGAATCATGCTGAGCTGCGCGAACGGCGATTCCGCCGCCGTGTCGATGAGCGCGATGGTGTGGGCGCCGAAGCCGAAGACGCGCTCGGTCCATTCGTACACGCCATAGTACAAAGCGAGGTTCGGGAACGAGAGGATCGTGTAGAGCACAGTCAGCCACAGCAGCGTCCAGGCGATGGGCTTCTTGGCGATCGTCGAGGCGAGCAGCCAAAGGCCGCCGATCGCGAACATGCTCGAGATCTGGCTCAGCACGCCGAAGAATTGCTCGTCGAATTTGAGCACGTCGATCTCGAACCACCGCATGCCCTCGCCGGTGCCCGGCGTGGCGCGGAACGCGAAGATGATGAGGGTGGCGAACAATATCTGCAGCCGCGTCTCGCGCTCGAGATCGCCCGTCACCATCACCAGCAGCGCGCACACCACGACCATCGAGATGACGAACACGATCTCCTGGCCGAAGGGGACCTTCAGCACGCCGAGCGCCACCACCACGGCGCCGAAGACCAAGCCGCCCCCGAGGACCCGCCAATCGATCGGCAGGCGCTCCGAGGGCTCCAGCCGGACCAGGACGACCCCGGCGACCGAGATCACCGGCACGACCAAGCCGATGAGGAACACGTGCTCGTAAGGCAGGATCGAGGCCAGATAGCCGCCGAGGCCGGCGGTGGCGAACAGGCCGAACGACAAAGCGAGGCGGCCGAGCGCCTGGATCATCGCCAATTCGCCGCGCACCTCGGCCTCGGGCCGCGGATTGCCCGCCGCATCGTTCCGGTCGACGACCTCGGTCGACATGGTATCGGCGACCACGTCCTGGAGCACCACGCCGACCGTCATGGCGAGGGAAGCGGCGATGTAGAGGGATTCGGGGCTGGCGAACGCGATCCAGCCGCCGGCGGCGCCCGCGAGCATGATCAGGCCGCCCGCCAGCAGCAGCGCGCCGAGATAGACGTAGACTTTCCGCCGCGAGCCGAGGATCGGGATGCAATCCACGAACTGGCCGAACACCATCTTGATCGTCCACGGCACCTGCACCCAGACGGCGACGGCGGCGAGCTCGGCGGGCGTGAGCGTCAGCGATTTCCGGATCCAGAAGGCGACGGCTGTGGCGATCAGCGTGACGTAGACGCCGTAGGCGAAATACACCATCAGCAGCGGCACGTAACGCCAGCGCAGCGCCTTGACCGGCGTGACCACGGCTTCGCGCAGGCGTGCGCCCCAGGAATGCGGCGCGGGCACTGCCGCCGCTGCGGTGCTCATGGGCCGGCCTTGACCGGCAGGGCGCTACGCCCAGCGAAGCGCGCGTTGCGCCCCAGCGATTCTTCGATACGCAAGACCTCGTTCCACTTCGCCATGCGCTCGGAGCGGGCGAAGGACCCGACCTTGATCTGGCCGGCGCGCCAGCCGACCGCCAAATGCGCGATGGTCACGTCCTCGGTCTCGCCCGAGCGCGCCGAAACGATCGTGCCCCAGCCGGCGCGCTTGCCCGCGTCGAGCGCGGCCTTGGCTTCGGTCAGCGTGCCGGCTTGGTTGGGCTTCACCAGTACGGCATTGCAGGCGCCGCGCTTCGCCGCCTCGGCGACGCGCGCGGCGCTGGTGACCAGGAAATCGTCGCCGATGATCTGCACGCGTTTCCCCGCTTCCTTCGTGAAGGCCGTGAGCCCCGCCGCATCGTCCTCGGCCAGCGGATCCTCGATCGAGGCGATCGGATAGCGGTCGAGCCAGGTCAGCATCAGCCGGATCATGCCGTCGGTGTCGAGCGTAAGCCCGTCGCGCTTCAAGTGATAGCGCCCCTCGCGGCGCAATTGGGTCGCGGCGATGTCGAGCGACAAAGCGAGGTCGCGGCCGGGCTTGAAGCCCGCGGCCTCGATGGCGGCCACGGTTTCCGCCAGCACTTCTTCGTTGGAATCGACCGCGGGCCAATAGCCACCCTCGTCGGCGACACCCTGGAGCTTGCCTTTGGCCGCCAGCCGCGCGCCGGCCGCGCGATAGACTTCCGCCGTCCATTCGAGCGCTTCCGCGAAGTTCAAAGCGCCCAGCGGCATCACCATCACGTCCTGAAGATCGATCCGCGCCGCGGCATGCGCGCCGCCGCCGAAGATCTGAATCTCGGGCAGGGGGATGAGCGCGCCGCCGGCATCCGGCGCTGCGTCTCCTAGTAGATGTTTCCACAAAGGCAGGCCGCGCGACGCGGCGGCGGCGTGGGCGGCGGCCATGGAAACGGCGACGATGGCGTTGCCGCCGAGACGGCGCTTGTCCGGCGTGCCGTCGAGCGCGATGAGTTCGGCATCGAGCGTCGCCTGATCGCAGGCATCGATGCCATTGAGAGCGCGCGCGATCTCGTCGTTGACCGCGGCCACGGCCTTGCTGACATCGAGTCCGCCGAGCCGCGTTCCGCCATCGCGTCGGTCGAGCGCCTCGCCGGAACCGGTCGAAGCGCCGGCCGGTGCTATGGCACGGCCGACGGCGCCGCCCGAGAGGCGAATCTCGGCCTCGACCGTCGGCCGCCCGCGCGAGTCCCAAACGCGGCGGCCGCGAATTTCGGCGATCGCGGCGCTCATGCGCCGACCTCCCGCGCCCACGCGCCGCGAACATCCGCCAAGCGCGGCGGCGGCGCTTGCACGAGCGGACGCGCGACGCGGCGCACCTTCTGTTTCTGCGCCTCGTCCGTCACGTACTCGACCGGCGATTTGCCGTCGACGCGCGCGAGGAAAAGTCCGGGCAGCAGCGCGGCGGCGCGCGCCTCGATCTCGGCCCGCGGCTCCCAGCGCACGCCGGCGAGATAAGCGCGCGCCAGCGCATCGAACGAGGCGAGGAATCCGGCCGCCGCGCGCGGCGTCCACAGGCATTTCAGCAGCATGTGATTGAGGCAGAAGGCGAGATCGAAGGCGGGGTCGCCATACCAGGCACATTCGGCGTCGAGGAACACCGGGCCGGCGGGTCCGATCATGATGTTCTTGGGGCTGACATCGCCGTGCACCAGCGCCTTCTTGGTTGCGGCCGTGCGGCGCACCAGCGCCTCGAACGCCGGTGCCAGATCGGGATGCGCGCGCCCGGTCGCGACGAGATAGGGCTCGAGGCGGATGGCGTAGAAAATGTCGTCGGTCGGGAAGGCGGCGGCGATGTCGGCGCGGCCGGCGCTGGCCGCGTGGATGGCGGCGAGGCGCGTGCCCACGGAAGCGGCGACAGCGGGATCGGCGCGGCCCTCGCGCAGTTCCGCCTTCCAGAGCTTGTGCGTGGCCGGATCGAGATAGGTCATCGCCAGCGCGCCTACTCCGGGATCTTCGGCGAGAATGGCGGGTGCGGCACCCGGCACGGCGCCGGCGGCGAAGCGCATCCACGCGGCCTCGTAGCGGTTGCGCTCGACCGGCGCTTCCCACACCTGCGCCACCTTGAGCCGCGCCAGCGCGCGCTTGACGCAGAGCGGCCCCGCCGCGCGATCCACCCGCCAAATATCCGACGACACGCCGCCGGTGAGCGCCGTCATGGGCGGCTCATCGCCCGGCGCGATCAGGCCGGCACGGGCGAGGAAGTCGCGGATCGCGGCTTGGGAATCGGAGACGGCGTGGTCCATCGGCGGCGCGATTATGGCCGCGCGGCGCCGTCTTGCGCAATCGCGGCGGGTTGCGCGATCTTGCGGCGATGAAGGTGCTCTTCCGATACGATTGCGGACCCAATCTCGCCGGCCGGCTCGGAGCGTATTCCGCCGAGGGGCTCGCGATCGAGACTTGCTCGGAGGCGGACGATGCGGCCTATGCGCGACTGATGGCCGGGGCCGAGGTCCTGTGGCATGTGCTGAAGCCGGTCACCGCCGCCGACATTGCCGCGGCGCCGCGCCTCAAGCTGATCCAGAAGATCGGCGTCGGCGTCAACACCATCGATCTCGAAGCGGCGAAGGCGCGCGGCATCGCCGTCTGCAACATGCCGGGCACCAACAGCCGCGCGGTGGCGGAGATGGCGCTGCTGCTGATGCTGGCGGCGCTCCGCCGGCTCGCTGCGCTCGACGCGGCGACGCGCGCGGGGCAGGGCTGGGCCGCCGGTCCGCGTCTCCAGGAGGCGTATGGCGAGATCGCCGGGCGCACGGTCGGGCTGGTGGGCTACGGCGCGGTTCCCCGGCTCCTGGCGCCGGTGCTCACGGCGATGGGTGCCCGCGTGATCTACACGGCGCGCAAGGCGCATGCCGACGCTGTCGGCGAATTCCGGACGCTCGCCGATCTCCTCGCCGAATCCGACATCGTCTCGCTCCACGTGCCGCTGGTGCCCGAGACCGCGAACATGATCGACGCCAGGGCGCTCGCCCGCATGAAGCCCGGCGCCATTTTGGTGAACACCGCGCGCGGCGGCCTCGTGGACGAAGGCGATCTCGTCGAGGCGCTGATCTCGGGCCGGCTCGGCGCCGCCGGGCTCGACGTGTTCGTGCGGGAGCCCGTCGCCGCCGACAACGCGCTCCTGATGCTGGACAATGTCGTGCTGGCGCCGCACGTGGCCTGGCTCACCCCCGAAACTTTCGCCCGCAGCCTCGGCGTGGCGGCGGAGAATTGCCGGCGGCTGGCGAAGGGCGAGGCGCTGCTGCACCGGGTGGTGTGAGGCGTTCTCCCTCCCCCCGCGAATGGCGGGGGAGGGTCGGGGTGGGGGTGTGGACGCGGGCGCGATGCGTCGAAACCGCGAACTCCGACCAAACGCTGCGTTCGAGGAGCGACCCCCTCCGACCGCGCTGCGCGCGTCCACCTCCCCCGCTGCGCGGGGGAGGAAAATTCAACCTACGCCCCCTTCTTCTCCAAAATCACGACCGAACACGCCGCTTCGTCGAACCCGATGACGCCGCCGGCGTTTTCCGCCAGTGCGAGTGCCGCGCCCTTCACCTGGCGTGGGCCGGCTTCGCCGCGGAGCTGGGTCGCGAGCTCGGCGATCATCGAGAGGCCGGTGGCGCCGACCGGATGGCCCTTCGAGACGAGGCCGCCCGAGGTGTTGATGGGAATGCGCCCGCCGATCGCCGTCTCTCCGGCTTCGACCAAGCGGCCGCCTTCGCCTTCCGCGCAGAAGCCGAGCATCTCGGCCTGATAGATCTCGCAGAAGCTGGTGGCGTCGTGGATCTCGGCAAGGTCGATGTCGCCGGCTGAGACGCCGGCCATCGCGTAGGCCTTCTTCGCGGCGAGCTGCGAAAGCCCGGCCTCGTCGAGATCGCGATACTTGCCGCCGGTCATGGCGCTGGCCTTCACTTTCACCGCGCGTTCGCGCACGGGCGCCGGCATTTCGGCGAGCTTCTCCGCCGAGCACAGCACGAGGGCCGCGGCGCCGTCGCCGACCGGCGCGCACATGGCGCGCGTGAACGGGAAGGTCACCGGCCGGTCGGCCAGCACCTGCTCGGGCGTCATCTCGAACTTGTATTGCGATTTCGGGTTCTTGGCGCCGTTGGAATGATTCTTGGCGGCCGCGATCGCGAATTGGCGCTGGGTGGTGCCGTATTTCTTCATGTGATACGCGGCCTGGAGCGCGTAGGTGTCCATGAAGATGGTGCGGTTGGGCCCGGGCTCGAATTTGACGCCGCCCTTGGCCGCGGCCTTGGTGTAATAGGCCTCCCACTCGGCGACGTCGAAATTATCGATGCCGGCCTTATAGGCGTTCATCGTCTTCTCGGGATGGTCGGGGTTGTAGAGTTTCTCCACCCCGATTGCGAGGGTCATCTCGGATTGGCCCGAGAGGATGTCCTTCCACGCGCTGTGGAGGGCCATCTGGCCGGAAGCGCAGCCGCCCTCGACGTTGATCATCGGTACGCGCTCAGGGAAAAGGCCCTCGTTGACCAGCGGCGTGAAGCACACTTGGCCGCGAATGCAGGCCTGATTGTCCACCCACATGCCGCAATTGGTGAAATAGGCGAAGTCGATGCCCTGGCCCTTCTCGATGCCGGCATCGGCGATGGCGCCGAGATAGGCCTCGCGCGTCAGGCCCTTGTAGCTCCGGTTGTGATAGCGGCCGAAGGGCGTGGTGAAGGCGCCGATGACATAGACGTCGCGCATGGGATGCATCCGTTTGATCAGAGCCGCGCGTAGTCGATGACGCGCGGCGGGTCAAGCGCGGCAGCGCCGGTCAATCCGGCAGCCCGGCCTTGCGGAGGCCGTCCAACAACCGCTGATAGACCTTCACCGCCGCCGACACGTCGGAGGTGAGGTTGCTCCGGTAGCGGCGGATCGTGATGCCGGGTTGGACCCTGACGAAATCCTGCAATGCGAGCTTCGCCTCCTCCACGCGGCCGAGATGGGCGAGGGCGGCGGCCAGAACGGCGTAGTTGTGCGCATGGTCGCGGTTGGCGCCGATGCCCAATCGGGCCGCCTCGATCGCGAGCGCGTCGTCGCCCACGCTGACGCGCGCGCGGGCGATGGCGCTGTACCAAACCGACCGCAGGGGATCGCGCGGGCTCAGGGCAAAGGCGCGGTCGATCCAGGCGAAAGCATCCTGCGGGCGGCCGAGTCGAATTAGGTTCTGGCCGTAGTAGAAATAGGCTGGCGCATGGTTGCGATTGAGCGCGATGCACTGGCGCAGCAGGTCCTGCGATTTCGCGGTGTCGCCGGCGAGGGTATAGAGGAAAGCCAGCCCGTAATGCGCGTCGGCGTTCTTGGGATCGAGGGCAACCGCCTTCTCGCCGGCGGCGATGCCGAGGCGGATCGACTCCTCGCGCGAGGCGCTCCATCCGACATAGGCGGCGCCGCGCGCATGGGCATAGGCGGCCACGCCATAGGCTTGAGCGTTGTCGGGATCCAGCGCCAGCGACTTCGCCACGAAGGCGAGTGCCGCGTCGTTGGTGGCTTTGCTCTGGGGCTTGGTCCAGAGCTCGGCCCAGGCGCGGAGCGCGTAGTCTTCGGCGTCCATATTGGCAGCGGTACCGCGGGCCGCGCGCCGGCTGACCGCATCCTTGAGCTCGAGGTCGAGGGCGCGCGCCACGCGGCCGGTGACCTCGCTTTGGAAGGTCGCCATGTCGGCGGCCTTCTTCTCGTAGCGCTCGGACCAGACCTGCTGGCCGGTTTCACCGTCGATGAGCTGGACGGCGACACGCACGTCGACGGCAGCGCGGCGCACGCTGCCGTCGAGCACGTAGCGCACCTTCAATTCGCGCGCGACGCGCTTCGCATCGGCGGCTTGCCCCTTGTAGATGGCGGCCGTGCTGCGCGAGATCACGAAGCTGCCCGAAATCCGCGACAGGTCGACGGTGATGTCTTCCGTCAGCGCGTCGGCGAAATAGTCCTGATCCTTGTCGCCGCCGAGATTGGCGAACGGCAGCACGGCGATCGAGAGCCGCGGCGTGCCGAGGCTCGGCGGCCGGTCGGCGCCGGCCGCCGTAAAGAAGGGCGTTCCGAACCATGCGATCGCGGCTACCGCGAGCACCGCTACGGCCGCGGCGGCGAGCATGCGCCGCCGGTTTCGCACCGGCGCCGGCTTTGCGGGGGCGCCGGCCGGCCCGGCGCCGAATCGCCAGACGCGGATCGGCCGGGCGATGTTCTTGACCGCGTGTTCGCCGTCGTCGTGGAATTTGTAGGGCAGCTTGTCGCGCACCTGCTCGTAGGCGGCGCGCGAGATGCAGATGCCGCCCGGCTCGGCCAGCTGCTCGAGGCGGGCCGCGATGTTGACGCCGTCGCCGTGGACGTCGCCACCCTCGACGATCACGTCGCCGACATTGATGCCGATGCGGAAGGCGAGGCGCTTCTCGGGCGGCACCGCGGCGTCGCGCTCGGCCATGCCGGCCTGCCATTCAACCGCACAGCGGACGGCGTCGACGACGCTCGGGAATTCGACCAGCAGCCCGTCGCCCGTGGTCTTGACCAGCCGGCCATTGTGCTCGGCTGTTTTGGGATCGATCAGCGTGGCGCGATGCGCGCGCAAGGCGGCGAGCGTGCCGACCTCGTCCGCACCCATGAGCCGGCTGTAGCCGGCCACGTCGGCGGCGAGAATGGCCGCCAATCGGCGCTCGACGCGTGTCTCCGCCATCGCGATCGTTTCTCCCCGGACAGGAGCCTACCAGAACGGCGGCTGGGTTTGAATTGGCCACAGGTTGCAAAGCGGGGAAGCGCATGCACACTAGCCGCCATGCCCGATATCGTCTTCGACCATCAGGACCCGGGTTTCGTCGCCGATCCCTATCCGGTGCTGCGGCGGCTGCAGGACGAGGCGCCGGTGTTCCGTTCGGAGCGCATGGGCGCCTGGGTGGTGACGCGCCATGCCGACGTGCGCGCGGCCTTCCGCGACCCGCGGCTGTCGTCGGACCGTATCCGGCCGTTCTTCGCCCAGCTCGCGGGCGGCTTGCGCGAGCTGGTGCTGCCGCTCTGCGAAAATCTCGCCCTGTGGTCGGTGTTCAACGACCCGCCGCAGCACACGCGGCTCCGCGCCCTGATGGGCAAAGCCTTCACTTCGCGCGCGCTCGAGGGCTTCCGCCCGCGCATCGAGGCCATCGTCGACGAATTGCTCGACGAGATCGCGGCCAAGGGCGCGCGCGAATTCGACTATCACCGCGAATTCGCCTATCCGCTGCCTGCCACCGTGATCGCCGACATGCTCGGCGTGCCGCGCGCCGACGTCGACAAGCTCAAGAAGTGGTCCGACGATCTCGCGCAATTCGTGCTCACCTCGCGCGCCAATCCGGAGAAATACCGCCGCGCCGCCGAGGGCATGGCGGAGATGAGCGATTATTTCGACCGCTTCATCCGCCGCCGCGCCGGCGAGGGCGGCGGCGGCGACGTGACCGCGGCACTCCTGGCGGCGCGCGAGCACGACGACCGGCTTTCGCACGAGGAGATCGTGGCGACGGCGCTGCTGCTGCTGTTCGCGGGCCACGAGACGACGACGCAATTGATCGCCAACGGCCTCTACTGGCTGCTGCGCAATCCCGACAGCGCCGCCGCGTTCCGCGCGCGGATGGGCGAGGCGCCGTTCGTCGAGAACGCGGTCGAGGAAATGCTGCGCTACGACGGCCCGTCGCTCTCCATGGTGCGCGTGGCGGCGGCGGATTTCGAATGGCACGGTGCGCGCATCGCCAAGGGCGAGCGCGTCTTTCTCTTCCAGAGTGCCGCCAACCGCGACCCGCGCGTCTTCGCCGAGCCGGACCGCCTCGATCTCGCCCGCGCCAATGCCGGCGATCATCTCGGCTTCGGTTACGGCCTCCATTTCTGCGTGGGCGCGCCGCTGGCGCGGCTCGAGGCGCAGATCGCGTTTCCGCGCGTGCTCCGCCGATTTCCGAACCTCGCCTTGGCCGAGGAAAATCCGCCATGGTCGGACTCGATCCTGACGCGCGGGATGCTCGAACTTCGCGTGCGTGTTTAGGCTTTCGACACGACGATTTCGCGGATTCGAGCGTCGGCGAATTGACGTGCATCAAGGTGCCTGCCGCCGATGCGGCTAGCGTGGGCGGGCATCAGGAGAGGTCGGCATGCGCGCCTTCACGACTTTGCCCTTCGTATTCGCCATCGCTGCGGGCTGCACGCATGCGCCGCCGCCCGCGGCCGCGCCCGCCGCAGCGCAAGCGAGCGCTGCGCGCGGGTTGGCGCTCGCCGAGAAATGGTGCGCCGATTGCCACCGGATCGGCGCGGACCAGCGCGAGGTCCGGCGCCCGGAGATGCGGGCGCCGGATTTTGCCGCCGTGGTCGCGCGGGCGGAGGTCGATGCCGCCTATCTCGCGCGCTTCATGGAGGTGCAGCACCTCCCGATGACCGTCTACCGGCTCGCTTCCGAGGAAAAGGCCGACGTTGTCGCCTATCTGGTAAGCCTCAAGCCCGGCCGCTGAATTGGCGGTTCAGCGCGCCAGATAGTTGCGGTGGACCCAGACGCCGTCGGTTTTCCGCGTCTCGAAGTAATAGGATTTTTCGGTCTCGCCGGTGCCCAGGCGGGTCGTGGCGTTGATCGTGCGCTCGCCTTTGCGGCCGCGCTCGGCCTCGGCCAGGAAGCCCGAGATCTGATCCTTATCGGGCGCCGCCGCGGCGGGAACCTTGGCGTTCTTCTCGGCGATGGCCTCGGTGGCGGCGGCTTCGAGCAGCTTCGGCCAGAGCTTCCGGAAGAGGCCGTGCGAGGGATAGAGGTCGGCGCTGTTGAGGTTGCCATTGACGGCGAAGGCGAAGCCGAGCGAGTCGGGTGCCTTGTCGATCAGCGGCTTCAGCGCCGCGATGTAGGCGGCCAACGTTTCGCGCACCTTCTTGTTCTCGAGCGACAGCTGAAGGCTGGAGCGCGATTCGGGCGCGGCGACGGCGGCGCCGATGTTGCGCGTCAGCTTACTCTGGGTCTCGGCCACGTCGCGCCACACTTCGTTCTGGCGATTGCCGGTGTCCGGGCGGTGGAGGGGCGAGATTTCCCGCTCGGGCGCCGGCGCCTTCATCGCGATCTTGGCCTTGCGCGACGGCATGGCGCTGTCGGAGCTCGTGAAGCGCGCGGCGTCTTCCTTGCCGCGTTTTTCCCAGCGGCCCTGCTCCACGCAATAGGCGCCGATCGGAACCGGGCCCGATTTCGGCGGCACCAGCATGCTCACGGTCAGCACGCGGTCTTGCTTGCCGCCTTTGACGATGTCGCCAGCCTGCACATACACGTCTTCGGTGCCGCGGTTGTCGACCATGAGCCGGTTCACGTCACCGGTTTCGTGCACCCAGAACGTGCCCTTGGCGAGGGCCTCTTGGAGGGTCAGCGGCACGGGGCCCGGGGCCGAGGGCCCGTGGGCGAAATAGAGTGCCAGGTTCTCGTGGGTATAGGGGCCGGTGATGCGCGTGGGGCCCGTGGCGGCGGCGGCGAGGCCGGGCAGGCCGATGAGCGGGACGGCCGAGCCGATCGTGGCCGCCGTGACGAGAAACTCGCGGCGAAGCATGGCAGGCATGGAAAACTCCCTCGTTCCCTCAGGGGTTATGTCGAATTGCACCCGTCTCAGAGCGGGTAGCCTCGCGTAGTCCGGCATTGGGGCGCAGGCGGGGGGCCCGCGCGGCGGAAGCGGGGATTTTCCGGGTGCGAATTGCGGCGAAAGGCCGACGCCGTTCGGGCGGCGTGACCGGCGCCGCCGCCTACATCAGCCCGAGGCTGCGCAGCGAGGCGTGGCCGTCGGTGCCGATGATGACGTGGTCGTGGACGGCGAGACCGAGGGCCGCGGCCGCCTTCTGAATTTCCTTGGTCATGTCGATGTCGGCGCGCGAAGGCGCCGGATCGCCGCTCGGATGATTGTGGACCAGGATGAGCGCGGAGGCGCCGAGCTCGAGCGCGCGCTTCACCACCTCGCGCGGATAGACCGGCGCGTGATCGACCGTGCCGCGCTGCTGGACCTCGTTCTGGATCAGCTTGTTCTTCTTGTCGAGGAACAGCACCCGGAACTGTTCGCTGCCGGCGTGCGCCATCGCCGCGCGGAGATAGTCGATGACCTGCTTCCAGCTCGTCAGCACCGGGCGGCCGGCAAGATCTTCGCGCAGCATGCGCGCCACGACGGCGTGCGTCGCCTTGATCTGGACGGCGCTGACCTCGCCCATCCCCTCGATCGCTTTGAGCGCCTCGGGCGCCGCGGCGAGCACGCCGCCCAGGCTGCCGAAGCGCGCGAGAAGCGCCTTGGCGATCGGCTTGGTGTCGCGGCGCGTCTGCGCCGCCTGGAGGATGAGCTCGAGCAGCTCGTAATCCTCCAGCGGGTCGGTGCCGCCCTTCAGCAATCGCTCGCGCAGCCGCGCGCGGTGGCCGTGATAGTGCGGCTTCTCCGCGAACGCCGCCGCGTCGAGGGGTGCTTCGTCGAGCGCGTCTTTCGCCTTGCGTGCGGTCATCGCCCCTGGCTCACCCTTGGGTGGCGGGGATCATACACGCCGAGGGTACTAGAACTGAACGACCCCGTTGCGGCCCGGCGCCGGCGGGGCCGGCGCGGCCGGGGCCGCGCGGCGGGCGTGGAGCGCCTTCAAGGCCTCGCGGGCGGTGGCCAAGCCGGGATCGATGGACAGCGCGCGCTCGTAGTCGTCGCGGGCGCGGATGGTCTGTCCGGCCACGTGATGGATCAGGCCGCGGCCGTAATAGGCGGGCGCATAGCGCGGATTGAGGTCCAGCGCCGCCTCGAAATCCGCCGATGCGGCACGCATGTTGCGCAGCTTCAGATGCGCCATGCCGCGGGCGTAGAAGATCGAGGGGTCGCGCATGCGGCCGAGCACGCGCTCGAAATCGGCCAGCGCCTCGGCCGGGCGGTCGAGGGCGCTCAGCGCCACGCCGCGCCCGAACATGCCGTAGACGTCGCCCGGCTCGATCGCGAGCGAAGCTTCGAAATCGGCCCGCGCCGGCTCGGATTGGCGGAGATTGAGATAGGCGGTGCCGCGGACGCGATAGGCGAGGGCCTGGCGCGCGGCGGAAAGGCGCCCGTTGCGCAGCGCCGCCGTGGCTGCGCGAACCGCTGCCTCGTAGTTGCGGACGCGCATGGCCGCCTGGGCGTCGCCCAGCGCGTCGCTGCCGAAGCGGGCACCGGCATCGGGCGCCGAGGATTGCGGACCGTCGGGATTCCAGGCGCCGGCAGGCGCGGCAAGGGCCAGCCCGGCCAAAACGAGGACCGGGGCGGCGGCACGGCTGAGGAACTTCGAGTACATCGCACACCGGGAACGGCTTCGCCGGCACGCTAGCATCGCGTGGTCAATAATCGATTAACCCACGGCGGCCGCGACGGCGGCCAGGGCCGGGTAGGGCGGCTTGTGCATGGCCCGCGGCGACAGCGTGAAGATCTCGCAGCCGCCCGACACGACGCCGACCGAATGCTCGAACTGGGCCGAAAGGCTCTTGTCGCGCGTCACCGCGGTCCAGCCGTCGGCCAGGATCTTGGTTTCCTTCCGTCCGGCGTTCACCATCGGCTCGATGGTGAAGAACATGCCCTCGAGCAGTTCGAGGTCCTCGCCCGCCCGGCCGTAGTGCAGCACCGAGGGGGCGTCGTGGAACACCGTGCCGAGGCCGTGGCCGCAGAAATCCTCGACCACGGCGAAGCGGTGGGCCTCGACATAGGTCTGGATCGCGTGGCCGATGTCGCCGAGCGTGGCGCCGGGCTTCACCGCCGCGATGCCGCGCATCATCGACTCGTAGGTCACCTCGATGAGCTTGCGCGCCTTGATGCCGACGTCGCCGACCGGAAACATGCGGCTGGTGTCGCCGTGCCAGCTGTCCAGGATCACGGTGATGTCGATGTTGAGCGTGTCGCCGGCGTTCAGCACCTTCTTGGGGTCGGGAATGCCGTGGCAGACGACGTGGTTGACCGAGGTGCAGATGCTCTTCGGGAAGCCGCGATAGCCGAGCGGTGCCGGCACCGCGCCGTGGCCGACGATGAAGTCGTGGCAGAGGCGGTCGAGCTCGCCGGTGGTGACGCCGGGTCGCACGTGGGGCGTGATGAAGTCGAGCGTCTCCGCCGCCAGGCGGCCGGCCTGGCGCATGCCGTCGAATTCCCGCGGCTCGTGCAGCTTCACTTGGGCGCTGCGGCGGCGGCGGCGGTCTGATATTTCGGCGATGTGCATCGTTTCGGCTTGGCTGGAGAATCCGCCCCGGCGGTTAGGTAGCGATTGAGGGCGCAATCGGCAAGGGGCGCGCCCGGGGAGGCCGGCCTGCGGCCGGCTGGCCTTGCGGCCCCGCGGACGATCAGCCGCGGACGCGGCTCCGATCCCCCTCAAGGCCGAGCGCGGCGCCGCGCCGGCGCGCGGAGGGGAAGACGATCGAGACGGCGGTGCCGGCACCGGGCGCGCTGGCGATCGCAAACCGCGCCTGATGCAGTTCGGCAAAGGATTTCACCAAAGGCAGGCCCAGGCCGGTGCCCTGGTGGCGGCGGTTCATCAGCCCGGCAACCTGGCCGAACGGCTCCATCGCCTTCGGTATCTCGTCGGCCGACATGCCGATGCCGGTATCGGTCACGCTGAGGCGGAGGCCGCCGTCCTCGGCGTCGGCGATCGCGACGGTGACGGCGCCGCCGCGCGCGGTGAACTTGATGGCATTGGACAGCAGATTGTAGAGGATCTGCCGGATCGCGCGCGCATCGCCGACCAGAGCGCTGTCGGCGGGCGCGGGCGCGAGCGTCAGCGACACGCCGCGGTGCTCCGCGCGCTCGCGCATGATGTGCAACGCGTCGTCGGCCGCGGCGGCGAGATCGAGCGGTTCCTCGCTCAATTCCATGCGCCCGGCCTCGATCTTGGAGAGATCGAGCAGGTCGTTGATGATCTCGAGCAGGTGCTGGCCGCTGGAATTGATGTCGCGCGCATATTCGGCGTAGCGGAGGGCGAGCGGGCCGAACAGGCGCGCCGTTATCGCCTCGGAATAGCCGATGATGGCGTTGAGCGGCGTGCGCAGCTCGTGGCTCATGTTCGCCAGGAAATCGGATTTGGCGCGATTGGCCGCCTCGGCCGCCGCCGCGGCCTCGAGCGCGCTGCGCTCGGCCAGGCGCCGCTCGGTCACGTCGGAAAAGGTGGCGACGAGCCCGCCTTCGGGCGTGGTGTTGCAGCGCAGCTCGAAGATGCGCCCGTCCGGGCGCTTGATTTCGCGCTGGAAGGGCACCCGCCGTTCGAACAACGCCGACCGGTGGAGGACGTGCTCCTCGACGGCGCCCTCGCCGTAGTCGCCGCGCTCGGCCTGGAATCGGAAGACGGCGGCGAGCGGCGGGCGCGTGGCGAGCAGCGCGGCCGGGAGGGCGAAGATTACGCCGAACACTTGGTTGAAGGCGATCACGCGGAGATCGCGGTCGAGCATCAGTAGGCCTTGGCCCATGTTGTCGAGGATGGCCTGGAGCGCCGCCGCCGTCTCGGCGGTCTGGCGCTCGCGCCGCCGCCGGGCGCCGAGGTCGTAGACCAGCCACACCAGCTCGGGCGCGTCGTGCCAGCGGAATTCGTTGATTGCCACCGCCACCGGCGTCAGCCCGCCGTCGCGCCGGCGCAGCTCGGTTTCGAGTCGGCGGTGGCCGCCGAACGCCCCGCTCCGCGGTGCGTTGTCGGCCGGATCGAGCTGCGGCAACTGCGGAAACAGGTGCCAGATCGCGGTGCCGCCGAGCGCGCCGGGCTCGGCGCCGGCGATCTCGGCCAGGCCCTGGTTGGCGGTGCGGATCACGCCCGCGCGGTCGGTGATCGCGACGCCTTCGATCAGCCGGTCGAGGAACACGCGAAACCGCGCCTCGGCTTCGGCGGCGACGCCGCGGCCGAGTTGGACCGATTCCGCCGCTACATGCCGGAGTTCGTGCTCGAGCGCGCGGTTCACGTCGTCGGCGTCGCGATAGGCGCGCTCGACGTGCGCCACGAACGCCGGCCAATCGACCGCTTCGGCGCCGGCGGCGGCGTCGCGCAATTGGCGTTCCAGTAAGGGATGGCGGGTCGCGGGCATGAGCGGCGTTCGGTCTCCGGGCGGCGGCGGGGCGGGCGCGGCGAGCCGCGCGCAAGAGGCATGACCCGGCGCGGCGCGAATGGCTTGCTTCGAGCCTGGAGGGTAGGTTGGTTAGGGTTGCCGGAAGGTTAACGCCCCAGGGCCCCCGGCCGGCGGCGGCGCGCCGCTTTCGCCGGGGGCGGCGGGGCGGGTATTCTGCCGGCCACGCCGGGAGCCATGCGATGAATGCCACGAAAGCCGAATACACCGCCGCCGTCGTCATCATCGGCAACGAGATCCTGTCGGGCCGGACTCAGGACGCCAATCTCAATTACATCGCCAAGAAGCTCGCCGATTGGGGCATCCGCCTGCGCGAGGCGCGGGTCATTCCCGACATCGAGGAGACGATCGTGAAGACGATCAACGAGGCGCGCGCCGCCTTCGACTACGTCTTCACCACCGGCGGCATCGGCCCGACCCACGACGACATCACCGCGGAAGCCCTGGCCAAGGCGTTCGGCGTCGGGCTGGTCTGCCACCAGGAGACGTTCCGCAAGATGGAGGCGGTCTACAAGCCCGGCGAGTTCAACGCCGCGCGCCAGAAGATGTGCTACCTGCCCGAGGGCGCGACACCGATCGAGAACGCGGTCAGCATCGCGCCGGGCTTCCAGATCGCCAACGTGTTCGTGCTCGCCGGCGTGCCCTCGATCATGCGCGCGATGGTCGACAATCTCCGCAACCGGCTGGTGGGCGGTGCACCGATCCAGTCGCGCACGGTCAGCGTCTATCTCGCCGAGGGCGTGATCGCCGAGGGCTTGACGGCGCTCCAGAACAAATATCCGACGATCGACATGGGCAGCTATCCCTTCTACCGGGCCGGGCGCTTCGGCACGAGCCTGGTGCTGCGCGGCACGGAAACCGCGAGCCTCGACCGCGCCGCGCAGGAGCTCACAGCCATGGTGCGCGGGCTCGGCGCGGAGCCCGTGACGGAGCCGGCGTGATGGGTTCGCAACCTTGGTTTCCTTATTTGTGGGGCGTCCTCGGCGGGCTCGGCGTGCTGCTGATCTACTACGGCCTCAGGCGCCTCACAGACAAAGCCCGGCCGGACCCCGCGAAGAAAGCCGGCCTCTGGATGGTCAACGCCGGCGTTCTCGCCCTGGCCGGCTCGATGGCGCTCGCGATCTGGGTCAAGTGAGGCCGGGCGCCGGCGGACCCGTCGCCTTGGCATGCCAGCCCCGAAACGCTCAACGCGGCGCGCGCTTAGCCTCTCGCTCGGCGCCCATCCCTCAACTTCCTGTGACCCTTTGCCGGCGGTGGTTGGGGCGGGGACGCCCCCCGTATACCTACCGACCGGCGGCGCAAGGGGGCGCCGATCCCGGCATCATGGGCCAAAACGCGCGGTCTGCCGCACAAGAAAAACGTGACGGCAACATCGGAGCAGCGTAAATTTGCCTATGGTGGCATCCGCCCCTGAAATCCTGTGAGGAACCTCGATGAAGAAATTCGTTCTACCGCTCGCCGCGGCGATCATGATCGCCTTTGCGGGCACCGCATCCGCGGGCAAGATCTACTTCACCGCCTACAAGGACGGTAAGCAGGCCGCGGTCACCGACCCGAAGACCAAGAAGACGGTGGCCGGCAAGGAGATCGAAGTCCAGCCGCAGGCCTCGTTCGACAAGCTGTCGGCCACGCGCAAGAAGCAGTACAGCGAGTCCGCCGACATGTGCGGCGAGAAGTACTACATGACGAAGAAGGGCGCCGACTGGAAGAAGGCCCACGAGACCGCCAAGCACGACATCCATGTCCGCGATCACGTCAAGCGCGGCACCTACAAGGTGATGTGCCCGAAGGAGGCCGCGGCGCCGCCTTCCGGCGACAAGAAGAAGCCCTAAGCCCCCGTTCGGGCCTGGACCAGGAAAGCCCCGCCCCAAGGCGGGGCTTTTCGATTTTGGGGCCATTCGTTTCAGTGGTTTAGCCGGACGCCGTCCATATCAGAATGGTTGCGCGGGCCCCGGTCCGGGAGGCAGAGTGGGCACCCCTTGCGCCGGTTGCACGCTGGCGCACGATTGGTCGGCGGGGCGACGCTGCAGGAACGAAAGGGACGCTGCCGGGATGATGACGCGCGGAACCGTGTGGTTCGTCGGCGTGATCGGAGTTGCCGCCTTGTGGGGCGGCGCCGTGGCCTGGAAAGCGCGCCCGATCGAACGGCAGATCGCGCAGAACGCGGTCGGCGAAATCAAGCGCCGCGGCCTCGACCGGCGCTTCGAATCGCTGGCGCTCGACGTCCGCGGCCGCGATCTTTCGGTGGTCGGCACGGCCCTCACCGAGGAAGACCGCAAGGCGGCGCTCGACGTCGCCGCCGCGACGCCGGGCGTGGGCACCGTCGCCGCCGAGGTCGCCGTGGCGCCCGAGGCCAAGCCGTTTGTCTTCCGCGTGACGCGTAATGCCGCCGGAGTCGTCACCTTGGCCGGCGCCGCGCCCGGGCCCGAGGCGATTGTCAAGCTCGGCGAACTCGGACGCGCCTTGTTCGGCCGCCAGGTCGAGATTTCGCTGCGCATGGCGCGGGGCGCACCGGCGGGCGATTGGTATGCCGCGGCCAAGGTCGCGGTCGAGGTGATCGCGCTGGTCGAGCAGGGCGAGGCGGTGCTGAGCGACCGCGCGATGACATTCAGCGGCCGCGCCGCCGACGATGCCGCGCTCGATACCGCCGCGGCGGCCTTCGCACGCAGCTTGCCGCAGGATTATCGCGGCAGCGCCGATCTCTTCACCGCACTCGATGCTGAATTGCGCGGCGGTCCGCTGGCGGCAACCGCGCCCTGCCAAACCCTGATTGACAAGGTGATGACCGGCCAGTCGATCCGCTTCGCGCCGGCCACCGCGGCGCTGCGCGAGAGCAAGCCGCGCCTGTTCGAGCGCCTCGCCCAGGCGGCGCGCCGCTGCAGCGCGCTCTATCTCCAGATTCATGCGGCGAGCGACACGCACGCCGGCGATCCCGCCGCGAACATGCGTCTCGGCGAGGCGCGCGCCCGGGCGTTGGCCGGCGCGTTGGCGCAGCGCGGCGTGGCGCGCGAGCGCGTGGCGCCGCTCGGCCGGCTCAGGCCCGATCCGCGGTACAGCACCGCCGCGCCCGAGATCGAGTTCCGGGTGAGCGAAACCGCCATGCCGGTCGCCAAGCCCTTCGTGTGGCAGATACAGCGATCCAGCGACGGCAATGTCGCGATCACCGGCAATCATCCCACGGGCGACGCCGCCGCCACGCTCGCTGCGCTGACACAACCGCTCATTCCCGGCACGGTCTCGGATGCCTCGCGCGAAGCACTCGGCGCTCCGCCCGGCGACTGGCCGGCGGCCGCGCGCCTCGCGGTCGAGGCGGTGGCGGCGCTCGAAACGGGCACCGCGGCGCTCAGCGACACCGAGCTTTCCGTGCGCGGCGTGGCCAAGGACGACGCTACGCTCCGCGCCGTTCAAACCCGGATCGCGGAAGGCGTCCCCACCGGCTTCCGCGCCGTCTTCGGCCTGACGACGGTGCTGGACGAACAGCTTCGCGGCCCGGTGATCGCCGTTGCCGATCTGTGCCAAGCCCTCGTCGAGGCGGTCGCCCGCACCGAGGGCGTCGAGTTCGTGTTCGACGGTTCGGCCCTCTACGGCCGCCAGCGTCAATTGTTCGAGCGCTTGGCGACGGCGATGGCGCGCTGCCCGGGCTTCGCCGTCGAGATCGGCGGCCACACCTCGGGCGGGGGCGATCCCGAGGCGGCGCGGGCGCTGTCGGAGCGCTGGGCACAGGCGGTAGCCGAGGCCATGCTGCGCGCCGGCACCGAACGGCCGCGGCTGCGCGCCGTCGGCTACGGCAATGCCCGCCCGGTGGCTGATATCGCGACTGAGGCGGGGCGCCAGCGCAACCGCCGCATCGTTTTCCGTATCGTGTCGTAGGCGCCGGGGGGATTGACGAAATGACCTGGCTCCTTCTCGAAATTCTCGCCTTCATCGTGGCCGCTGCCGCGTTCGGCGTGCTGATCGGCCTCGGCCTCTCGGCGGCCGGCGCCAACCGCAAGGCAGTCGGTTACGAGCGCGCGCATCAGGGGCTGCTCGATCAGCTCCAGGCGCTCGAGCAGTCGCAGCGCGCCATCGAGGTCAAGGCCGAGGCGCGCTCGGCCGCCGAAACCGCGGTGCGCGGCGATCTCGAGGGCCGGCTGCTGGAGATCGAGGCCACGGCGGCGGAATATCGCGCGCGCGCCGAAGCCGCCGAACGCCAGATGCGCATCGATGCGACGCCGGATTATACCTCGCCGGTGCTGGTCGAGCCGGCGGGGCCGCCCGTGTCCGCGGCGGACAAGGCCGAGATCGAGAGCTTGAAGGCGGCGCTCGCCGCCGCCGAGGCCCGGCGCGGCAAGGCGGAGCTCGACCTTCGCCAGTCCGAGATTGACCGTGACGCGGCGCAGACCGCCGCCGCCGCCGCGGCGAGCGAGGCGGACGCGGCGCGCGCCCGCGGGACCCACGAGATCGAGTCGCTCGGCAAGCAGCTCGCCGCCGCCGAGCGCGTGCGGGCCAAGAGCGAGGCCGAGCTCGCGATGGCCCATGCCCGCGCCGAGGCCGTGATGCGCTCGGCCGCGGCGCTGATGGGCGCCGCCGCCAACCCGCAGTCGCCGTCGGCGCCGATCTGGGATCCGCCGCTGCCGTCCGGCGCCGCCCATGGCGACACCAATGGCACCATCAATGGAAACGGCAACGGCAACGGCGCAGAAGCCCTCGCGGCGTCCGCGCCGATGCCGGACGAGCGCGACCGGCCGCCCGCCTTGGCAGCACCCCGCGGCGGGCGGCCCGACGATCTTCGCCGCATCCGCGGCATCGGCCTGCGCAACGAGGGCGTACTCAACGCGCTCGGGCTCTATCATTACGAGCAGATCGCCGAGCTCTCGGAGCGCCACGTCACCTGGCTCGACGCCTATTTCCGCTTCCCCGGCCGCATCGGCCGCGAGGATTGGGTGGGCCAGGCCAAGGCGCTCGTCGCCGCGCGCGGCCGCACCGGGCATGCCGACAAGGTCCACCCCGAAGACGCCGGCTTCTGAGCGGCACGCACGGCTACGCCAAGGTGCGCGGCGCCGCGAAATTCGCTAGTTTCGCCGCCGCCGCGCAAGGCCCGCTTGGCGAAACTGGTAGACGCAAGGGACTTAAAATCCCTTTCCCGACAGGGAGTGTGGGTTCGAGTCCCACAGCGGGCACCAAATCGAAAAACTAGAATTTTTTCGATGACGCATCGCCGTCGTCGGCTGGCGCATCATGGTTAGAATGGCGCGGGCGCATCCGTCGTTCCCGGTTGCACTCGGCACGCCACCGCCGCTGCGACCGGCGCGGGCACGTCATTTCGGCTTCCACGCGCGCGCGAGGGTCTGTGCCTCGGCAATCTGCTCCGTCGTCATTCTTGCCGCGACGCGGTCGCGGGCCGACTCGGCCGAGAATCGCATTTCCTCTTTCATCGCCGCGAAGTGGGCGCCCGCCAGGCTGAACCACTTGAAGGCCTGCACGTAATCCCGCTGCGCCGCGACGCCGCGTTCGTAAATTCCCCCGAGCAAGTGCTGGGCATCGGCATTGCCCTGGTCGGCGGCCTTCCGAAACAAGGCGATCGCCTGGCTCCAATCCCGCGCCAAGCCCAGGCCGCCAAAGTACATATGGCCCAGCCAGAATTGAGCCGCGGCGTGGCCGTGGTCGGCGGCTTTGCGATGCCACTTCGCCGCTTCCGCATAGTCCTTCGGCACGCCGATGCCGGCGTAGTAGAACGACCCGAGCGCGTATTGCGCGTCGGCATTGTCTCGTTCGGCGGCGCTGCGATACCACCTCGCCGCTTCGGCGTCGTCCGGCGGCAGGCCGCGGCCCAGGTGATGCATGTATCCAAGTGCGTATTGGGCAGCGGCGTGCCCCTGGTCGGCGGCCCGGCGATACCAAGTCACCGCTTCTGCGTCGCTCTTCGAAACGCCCAGCCCATTGTCGTACAGGGACCCGAGCGCGTACTCAGCCTCGGCATGGCCCTGGCCAGCGGCTTTTTGGAGCCAAGTCTTCGCCTCGGCATAATCTTGGGGCACACCGAGGCCGCTGTAGTAGATGAGCCCGAGATCGTACTGGGCTG
>Ga0268299_1001491_pt1 | contig 40175 bp, 31 predicted proteins | sample NOBtaG_FD_193484 | JGI IMG/M metagenome (GOLD analysis project Ga0268299, IMG submission 193484) | Activated sludge microbial communities from bioreactor in Nijmegen, Gelderland, Netherland - NOB reactor | ecosystem: Engineered > Bioreactor > Aerobic > Activated sludge | place: Netherlands... | reverse complement strand
CGAACCGCGTCGCCGTCGCTCGTGCGCGCGGTGCACGCGATGACCGAAGGCAACCCCTTCTTCGTCGGTGAGATCGTGCGCCTGCTCGCCGCGGAAGACAGGCTCGACGGTCCCGCCGGAGGCGCCACGCTCGAGATCGCGTTGCCGGAGGGTGTACGCGAGGCGATCGGCCGGCGCCTCGACGTGCTCTCGGAGGAGTGCAACCGCGTGCTCGGCGTCGCCGCGGTCCTGGGGCGGGAGTTCGAGCTGCCCGTGCTGGCGCCGGTCGCCGACGTCGCGAACGATCGGCTGTTGGAGCTCCTCGACGAGGCGGTCACCGCACGCGTCGTCGTGCCGCATGCTTCGGATGCGGCTCGCTATTTCTTCGCGCACGCCCTCGTGCGCGAGGTGCTGTACGAGGAGCTGTCCACCCCGCTCCGGGTCCGCCTGCACGGCCGCGCCGGACGCGTGCTCGCGGCGCGCGACGCGAGCGGTGCAGCGGTGTCGCCGGCCGAGATCGCCCATCATTTCTTCGAAGGCGCGCCCGGCGGCGACGTGACGGCCGCGGTGGCGTCCGGCGAGCGGGCGGCGGAGCACGCGCTCGCGTGCCTTGCCTACGAGGAAGCGGTCGGCCACTACGAGCGTGCGCTCCAGGCCCTCGAGCTCGCGGTGCCGATCGACGACGAGCGACGAGCGGCGTTGCTGCTCGCGCTCGGTGACGCGCAGGCGCGTGCGGGCGAGCGCGACCGGGCCCGGGCGACGTTTCTCCGCGCCGCCGAGGCGGCTCGCGCGCTCGGGCGGCCGGACGTGCTCGCGCGCGCGGCGCTCGGGTTCGGCGGCCGGCTGGAGTTCGGTCTCCCCCGCGACGACGTCCTGGTGGAACTGCTCGACGAGGCACGGACCGCGCTCGGCGACGGGCATCCGGAGCTCCGTGTGCGCATCCTGAGCCGGCTCGTCGGCGCCGCGCCGTACTCCGACTCGCTCGCGACCCGCGACACCCTCAGCCGCTCGGCGGTCGAGCTCGCGCGCCGGCTCGACGATCCGGCGACGCTCGTGGTGGCGCTCCATGCGCGCGCCTGGGCGCTGCTCGGCCCCGATCACGTGAGCGAGCGGCTCGCGATCGCGACCGAGCTCGTCGCGCTCGCGGCCACGCGCCGCGACGACAACACGGCGTTCCTCGCCCACGAGATGCGCTTCGAGGCGAGCCTCGCCCTCGGCGACGTCGCCGCGGCCGACGCGGAGGTCGAGGCGATGGCCGCGGTCGCGGAGACGCTCGGTCAGCCGGCGGAACGCCTGCTGGTCGCGTCGGCGCGCGCCGCGCGTGCGCTCTCCGACGGCCGGTACGACCAGGCGGCGGAGGCGATCGCCGCGGCCGAGGCGATCGGCGTTCGCGCCGCGCATCCGGCCGGTCGGGCGCTCGCCGTCGGCCTCCGGCTCTTCCTCGCGCACGAGCGCGGGCAGGTGGACGCGATGGAAGACGCGCTGCGCTTCTTCGCCGAGATCTATCCGTGGGCGGAGCGCGTGCGCCGGGTCGGACGCGCGCTCGCCGCGAGCGAGCGCGGACGGCTCGCCGAGGCGCGCCGCGATTTCGACGCGCTCGTCGCGGAAGGGTTCGAGGCCATTCCGCGCGACGAGCATTGGCTCTTCACCTTCGCGCAGCTGGCGACGGTGTGCGCCGACCTCGACGACGCCGAGCGCGCCGCGCCGCTGATCGCGCTCCTCGCGCCGTTCGCGGCGCGGAACGTCCTGCACGATCTCCTGCGCGTCCATGCCGGGTCGGTGGCCCACTACCTGGCGCGCCTCGCGATGACCCGCGAAGACTGGACGGCGTCCGTCGCCTGGTTCGAGCAGGCGCTCGCGCAGAACGAACGGATGGGGGCGCTCCCGGCGCTCACGCGGTCGCGCCACGAGTACGCCAGGATGCTGGCTCGCCGTGGGCGGAAGAGCGACCTCCCGACGGCCCGCGAGCTCCTCGCCCGGGTGCTCATCGACGCGGACGCGCTCGGGTTTTCTCGCACCAAGGCGGAGGCCGAAGGCCTCGTTCGCGAGCTCGACCGGCCCCCGGCGACGGCCCGGCGTCGGAAGGCGTCGCGCTGACTTCGGCGCTCCTCACGAAATCATCAGGAAACCCGTCGAGACATGCGTCCGCCGGCGGGCGTAGATTGCCGGGCGTGGAGGAGATCCCGATGACGACCCAAGAGACCCCACCGCGCGCTCTCGACCACGCGACCCTGATGCGCGGCGTTCCGGTGCGGAAGATCGATTGGGCGCGTGCCCGCGCGGCCCTCGGGATCTTGATCGCGGATCCCGAGCGCACCGACCAGGTCTTCGAGATCGTGCGGGCGTTGTCGGGGCGGGCGGACGTCCGGAACTTCCGCGACCTCCTTCGCCATCCGGACGGCGCGACGCTCCTCCGCGAGCAACCGTCGCTTCTCTCGGCGCTCGCCGATCGCGCGGCGCTCGCCCGGCTCCCGGAGGGCAGCCTCGGCCGTGCGTACCTCGAGTTCATGGTCACGGCCGATCTCACCGCGGACGGCCTCGTCGACGCCTCGATGCAGGGCGAAGAGGACGCACGCGACGGGTTCAGCCCCGAGGCCGGGTGGTTCTTCGATCGCCTCCGCGACCAGCACGACCTCTGGCACGTGCTGACGGGCTACGGTCGCGACGAGGCCGGCGAGGCCGCGAACCTCGCCTTTACCTACGCCCAGATCGGCAATCCCGGGATCGGGCTCATCGTGCTCGCCGCCGCCATCCTCGGGCCGCACGGCGAATGGTTCTCGTGGCAGCGCTATCTCTTCCGCGCGTGGCGCCGGGGGCGCCGCGCGAGCTGGCTCGCGGCCGCGCGCTGGGAGACGCTCCTCGCGTTGCCGCTCGCCGAGGTGCGGGCGCGGCTCGGGATCGAAGCGCCCGAGGTCGCGCATCCCGAGGGCGTGGTCGTCGCCAACCGCGACGACCTCATGCCGAGCGAGCGCGGCCGGCTCGATCGCGTGCTCGGGCAGGCGACCACGGGCCGCTGACCGTCAGGCTTCCTCGGGCACCACGAGGGGAACCTCGAGCACGCCCTCGGAGCGCGCGACGACGACGGCGGCCGTGATGTCGCCGCTGACGTTCAGCACCGTCCGGCACATGTCGAGCAGCCGATCGACGCCGAGGATGATGCCGATGCCCTCCGCCGGCACGCCGACCGTCACGAGCACCGGCACGATCAGCGGCAGCGAGCCCCCCGGAACGCCCGCCGTCCCGACGCCCGCGAGAATCGACATCAACACGACCACGAGCTGCGACGACAGGCTGAGCTCGATCCCGTAGAACTGAGCGAGGAAGAGCACGGTCACGCCTTCGAAGAGCGCGGTGCCGTTCTGGTTCGCGGTCGACCCGAGGGTGAGCACGAACGTCGCGATCTCGCGCGGGACGCCGAGGCTGCGCTCCGTCACGGTGAGCGAGAGCGGCAGGGTGGCATTCGACGAGCTCGTCGAGAACGCCGTCAGCATCACGCCCCGGATGCGTTCGAAGAAGAGCCGCGGCGACATCCGCCCGAGGAAGCGGACGATCAGGGCGTACGTCACGAACTGGTGGATCGCGAGACCGGCGAGCACGACGAGCACGTAGCTCGCGAGCTGCCGCAGCACGCCGGCACCGAGCCGTGCGGTCAGCGTGAAGAGCAGCGCCGCGACCCCGTAGGGCGCGAGCCGCATCGCGAGCTCGATCACCTCCATCACGATCGCGTAGAGGCCCTCGAGCACGGCGACGAAGGGCGCCACCGTCTCGCGCGGCGCGAGGGCCAGGCCGAGGCCCATCATGAGCGAGAAGAACATGACGGCGAGCATGTCGCCGTTGACGGCGGCCCGAAGCGGGTTGTCGGGGATGATCGCGACGACGGCCTGGAGTCCGACCGGCGCGTCGGCCGGCGTCACTTGAGGGGTGCGTGCGGCGTTGGCGGAGAGGGCGGCGCGCGTCTCCTCCGAAAGGCCCGCGCCGGGCTGAAAGAAGTTGACCAGTGCCAGCCCGAGCGCCACCGAGAGGCCCGTCGCGAGCACGGTGTACGCGAAGGTCTTGGCGCCGATCCTCCCGAGGCGGCCGATGTCGCCGAGCCCGGCGACCCCGAGCACCAGCGCCGACATGATGAGCGGCAGCACGACCATGAAGATGAGGCGGAGGAAAATACGCCCGAACGGCTCGATGACGCCGTCGACGATCCAGGTGAGCCCCGGGGTGCCGCCCGCGAATGCATTCGCGAGGCTGCCGCTCACGACGCCGACGACGAGCCCGACGAGGATCCGCCAGTGCAACGGCCAGCGTTCGCGCATGCGCGGTCTCACTATCACGCGCTCGGCGGGTTGCGATCCCGTGACGAGGCGCAACCCGGCTGGTCCGGCTCCGCCGCGGTCGGCTATCATCGCCGCATGCAATCCTCCCCTCCGTCCTCCGCGAGCCAGATCCAGGAGCTCGTCGCGCAGGTCCTCGCCGAGGCCGGTCCCGTCGGCGGCCAGCAGCAGGAACGCTATCTGCGCGAGATCCTCACCACCGTCGTCCGGCTCGTGCGCGACGACGCCTCGACCGGCGACCTCAAGATCATCAACACCGCCCTCAAGGAGATGCGGACGGCGTTCAAGGTCTTCGCGCCGTATCGGCACATCCGAAAGGTCAGCGCCTTCGGGTCGGCCCGGACCAAGGAAACCGACCGCGCGTACGTGCAAGCGAGGGAGTTTTCCGAGCGTATCTGCCGGGAAGGCTTCATGGTGCTCACCGGCGCGGGCGGCGGCATCATGCGCGCCTGTCAGGAGGGATCGGGCCGGGAGCGAAGCTTCGGCGTCAACATCCGGCTGCCGTGGGAGCAGGGCGCCAACGAGTTCATCGACCGCGACCCGAAGCTCATCAACTTCAAATACTTCTTCACGCGGAAGCTGATGTTCATCAAGGAAGCGGACGGCATCGCTCTGTTCCCCGGCGGCTTCGGTACGCACGACGAGGGTTTCGAGTCGCTGACGCTCGTGCAGACCGGCAAGTCGCGACCACTACCCATCGTGTTCCTCGACGCGCCACGCGCTACCTATTGGAAGACGTGGAAACGCTACGTCGACGATCACCTGCTGCGCCCCGGCTTGATCTCACCCGAGGACATGAACCTGTTCAAAGTGACCGACGACATCGACGAGGCGATCGCGGAGATTCGCGGTTTCTATCGCGTGTATCACTCGTCGCGGTACGTCGGGGATCGCTTCGTCATCCGCCTGAACGCGCCCTTGCCGCTGACGATGCTCGAGCGGTTGAACGCCGAGTTCGCGGACATCCTGCTGCACGGGATGTTCGAGGTGGGCGAGGCCCTGCCCGAGGAGCACGGCGAGCCCGAGATCGCGCACTTGCCGCGCCTCGTCTTCCGCTTCAACCGCATGCGGTTCGGACGCCTCCGCGCGATGATCGACCTCATCAATCGGACGGGTCCGGAAGCGACGGTCCTGGCGCCTCCCGTTCACACCGCCGAAGGCGGGCTCGTCTAGCAGAGAGTAGGCGGCGCGTTCGCGCCTGCGCCGGATCGGATCAGCTGAGCGCGGACGGCTTCTCTTCGGAGAGCTCGTGGTTCGCGGCGAGGAGCGCCCGCAACAGCTCGGCGAGCGTCAGAACCTCCGCGTTCACCCGCACGAAGGCCTCGACCGCCTTGAACCACTCGTCCCGTGCACCTTCGCCGTGGACGGCCGGCGCGTCGGGGTTCAGGGTGACGACCTTGCGCATGCCGTCGAGCAGCCCCTCGGAGATCCCGTGGAGGTGTCGGGTGATGTCGGTGAAGGTGTTGGGATCGATGACCATCGTTCAACAGACTTAACAAGAACGATGCCAGATGCTGGGTATGATTTGTGTGCGCCAACCGCAGTCGCCGCCGTCGTTTTCGCTTCGCGAGCCCGAAGGCAAAACTGCGAGACGCCGAATCCGCCTTGCATCCGTGCGAGCGTCGCGGCGCTCGACTCTCTCCTGACGACGGCGATATAGCGCCCCGACGTGAGGGGCCTGGAGCGCAAGCGATCGCGAGTCATCCCGCTCGTAGCGGTGGTCCTCGCGGCGGTGGCGTGCGCCGCCTGTCAGTCCCCGCCACCGCCCCTGGTGACGGAGCCCGCCGGCCCGCCGCCGCGCATCCGCATCACGAACGTGTTCGTCTTCGACGGTCGAGTCGACGGTCTCACGCCGCCGCACGACGTCGTGCTGGACCACGGCCGCGTCGAGGGCATCGTTCGCAAAGGGATGCTCCCGGCGGAAGGCGAGATCGTCATCGATGGTACGGGCCACGTCCTGATGCCGGGTCTCGTCGACGTGCACGGCCACACCGGAAGTCAATCGGCTCCCTCGTGGTCGGGGGCGGGTCGCTTCCCGGACCCCGCGCGAAATCTCCAGAGCTACCTCTACGCCGGAGTGACGACGGTCTTCGACCCCGGCGATCTCGCGCCGGACGTCTTCGACCGCCGCGAGGCCGTCGCGCGCGGCGAGCTGCTCGGGCCGCGGATCTTCGCGTCCGGTCCGATTTTCACGACGCCCGGTGGTCATCCCGTCGGCGCGCTGCACGGGATCGTGCCGTGGTGGATCCGTTGGTATGTGCAGCGGCGCATCACCCGTGAGGTCGGCACGCCGGAGGAGGCGCGCGCCGCGGTCGCCGGGCTCCTGCCGACGCGGCCCGACTTCATCAAGGTGGCCGTCGACGCGGTGCCGCTCGGCGCGCCGACCCTCGGCGGCGACGTCCTGAAGGCGATCGTGGAAGAAGCGCGTGCCCACGGCATTCGTACGGTCGCGCACATCGGGACGGTTGCCGACGCGCTCGCCGCGGCCGACGCCGGCGTCGCCGCCTGGATGCACGGCGTCTACAAGGAGCGCATCCCCGACGAAGCGATCGCGCGCTTCAAAGCGGCTCGCATCCCCTACGTAGCGACCACATTCGTGTTCGACGGCTATGCCGACCTCGTCGAGGGCACGCGCACGTCGACCGCGCTCGAGCGCGAGACCGTTCCGGCCGATGTGTTGGCGAGCCTCGAGAAGGTGCCGCCCGACGCGTTGCCCGAGGAGTTCCACGAGTTCATGAAGCTCCTCGCCGCCACCCGCGAGGTGCGGTGCGACAACGTGCGCCGCGTGAGCGCCGCCGGCGTGCCGATCCTCGCGGGTGCCGACGCGCAGCTCGGCGTGTTCCCGGGGCCGGCGTTGCACCGCGAGATCGACGCGCTCATCCGCTGCGGCGTTTCGCCGGTCAATGCGCTCCGCGCGGCGACGTCGGCAGCCGCGCGTTTCGTGACCGGTGAGGATGAGCCCGAGTTCGGGATCGTGCGTGCCGGCAGCCGTGCCGACCTCCTACTCGTGAACGGCGATCCGTTGGTCGAGCCCGCGGCGGTGCACTCGATCGCGCTCGTCATCAAGGACGGGCGGATACTCGAACGTCACCCGATCGCGGGCGCCGGCGCTACAGCGACGCCTGGAGGAAGCTGAACACGTCTTTATAGATGCCGGCACCCCATTGATGGTGGGTGCCGGGCCGCCAGCGCAGCTCCTTCGGCTCGCCGGCCGCCGCGAAGAGCGTCTCGACCGCTTCGCGCGGAAAGATCGGATCGTCCGTCGTGTTCACCATCAGGAACGGGCGGGGCGCGATCGCGCCGGCGAAGAAGGCGGGGTCGGTCGCCTCGGCGGCGCGCCGTCGCCGTTCGCGTTCCTCATCGGTGCCGCGTTCCCAGTAGCGCTGATAGGCGAAGCTGCCGGCAATGACGATCGCGGCGGCTCGGATGCGCGGCTCGCCCGCGGTGAAGACCGTCCCGAGCATGCCGCCGAGGCTGAACCCGGCGTAGCCGATGCGATCGGGGTCGACGCCCGACGTCGCCACGAGCAGATCGACGCCGGCCGCCAGATCGGCGAGGCTTTGCGTCATGAACGCGGGCTTCGTGACGAGCCGGCGGCGGATCAGCGGATCGGTCGGCGGCGTCGCCGGCGCGCGCTCGCCGTGCTCGGCGAGGTCGATCGCGAGCACCGTCCATCCCTGCTTTGCCCAGCGCCGCGCCGGCGCCTGAATGTAGTAGTCGTCCTTGCTCGTATTCGCGCCGTGCTGGAGCACGACCGCGGGGGCCGGCGCCGCGAGCGTCGCCGGCTGAAGGAGGACGGCGGGTACGATCGCGCCGTCGCCGCCGGGAAAGCGCAGGCGCCGCAGCCGAACGTCGCCTTCGAGGCGCTCGTCGACCAGCTCGCATGCGGCTGCCACGCGCGGCGTTGTTGCAGAGCGGTCCGGCCTGCGCAACAAGCACTGCCGTGATCATCGGCCTCACGGGCGGTATCGGATCCGGGAAGAGCGTCGTCGGCCGCATCCTCGCCGAGCTCGGCGCGCACGTCATCGACACCGACAAGGTCGGCCACCGCGTCTACGCGCCCGGCAGCGAGGGCTTCACGCGGCTCGTCGAGACGTTCGGCCGCGACATCGTCGCCGCCGACGGCACGATCGACCGGAAGAAGCTCGGCGCCGTCGTCTTCGGAGACGCCGACCGGCGCGCGGCGCTGAACGCGATCGTGCACCCGCTCATCTTCGGCGAGATCATGCGCGAGATCGCCGAGCGGCGGAACGCCGGATTCGCGGGTCACATCGTGCTCGAGGCGCCGATCCTCGTCGAGGCGAAGGGCACCGGGATGGTGGATCAGATCTGGGTCGTGGCCGCGCCGCCCGACGCCGTCCGCACGCGCCTCGCGCGCGACCGCGCGATGACGGCCGACGAGATCCAGGCGCGCGTCGCGGCGCAACTCGACGACGCCGAACGCCGGCGACACGCCGACGTCGTCATCGAGAACGACGGGGATCTCGCGAGCTTACGCAAGGTCGTCGAAGCGGCCTGGAAGACGTTGCTGACCTGAGGATCGACGGGTCGTCCGCCCTCGACCGCGCCGGGTAGCGGGACGGTGCCGCGTGTACCGCCGGGAAGGGTCTTGTTTGAAGTTTTGCACGCGTGCTAGTTCTTTAACGCGTTCAAATCTTTCCGATGAACCTCTTCGAAGAGCACAAAGCCGAGCGTCGCGCCCGGATCCTCGCTGCGGCGCGCGAGCTGATCGCGGAGCGTGGGTACGACGGGCTGACGATGCGCGACCTGGCGCGGGCGAGCCGGGTGTCGGTGCCGACGCTCTACAACCTCTTCGGCGGCAAGCAGGCGCTGCTCCTCGGCGAGCTCGAGTCGACGTTCGCGGCGGTCGTCGCCGGCATCGCGACGGCGCGGACGGGGAGCATCGTCGACCGCGCCCTCGCGACGTGCGACGCCGGTAACGCCGACGTGCTCGCGGTGCCGAAGTATTCTCGCGAGCTCATCCTGCTGTTCCTGACGTCGCCCGATACCGCGACGCTCCGGCGGAGCTCCGCCGAGAGCTACGCGGAGCTGATGGCCGGCATCCTCCGCGACGGCCAGGCGGCGGGCGAAGTCGAGCCGTGGATCGACCCGCTCATCCATGCCCGCCGCATGTTCGCGCACTACCAGCTCACGATGATCGAGTGGGCGCGCGGGGAGATCGACGCCGACGCCTTCCGCGCGGCGACCCGCTACGGCATGTGCGCGATGCTTCTCGGCGTCGCGCGCGGGCGCGCGCACCGTCGGCTCGCCGCCGAGCTCCGTGCCGTGCAGACGACGATGACCGGAACCGCGCGCCGCGCGAAGGCGCGCACTCGCAAAGGAGGCCGCCCATGAGCCCGAACGCCAGCCCGCACGTTCTCGACGGTTGCGATCTCTCGATGCCCGAGCCCGGGCGGCTGTTGCCGCCGCGCGCGTTCTTCTCGCCCGCGGTCTTCGACGCCGAGATGACGAAGATCTTCGCGCGCAGTTGGGTGCACGTCGCCGACCTCGCAGACGTGAAGAACGCGGGCGACTACGCCACGGCGACGATCGGCACGAGCCCGGTCGTGATCGTCCGCGGTCACGACGACGTCGTCCGCGGCTTCCTGAACGTCTGCCCGCACCGCGGCGCGACCCTCGCGGAAGGCCGCGGCAACTGCGGGCGGCAGCTCAAGTGCCCGTACCACGCCTGGAGCTTCGCGACCGACGGCCGGCTCGTCGGCGCGCCCTCGCGCGAGGAGTTCACCTGCGACTTCTCGACGATCGGTCTCCTGCCGATCGCGGTCGCGACGGTCGGCCCGATGATCTTCGGATGCCTGGACGCCGGCGCGGCTGGACCCATCGAGGCTTGGGTGGGCGAGCTGCCGGCGGCGCTCGCGCGTCACGGCGGCGACCGGCTCGAGCTCGCGTTCGAGTACACGTACGAGGTCGACGTCAACTGGAAGGTCTACGTGGAGAACGGCCTCGAGGGCTACCACGTAGCCGTGGTCCACGACGTCCTGAACGATTTCGTCGAAACGAAGAACGCGCGCCAGCATTTCGAGGAGCACTCGAGCTACACGCACGCGTTCATCAAGGCCGAGTACAAGACGATGATCCCCGAGCTGCCCTACCTGTCGGCCGAGGAACAGAGCTACGTGCGTTTCGGGCACGTCTTCCCGAACCTCATCCCGGTGATCGCGCCCGCCGAGTTCTCGTACCTTCGCATCGACCCCGTCGGCCCCGAGCGTATCCGGCTCGTCGCGCGGAGCTTCGACCTCGGCGGCGATCTCGCGGTGCTCCGCGACTTCCGCCGCGACGCGCTCGATCGGACGAATCAGCAGGACATCGGCGTCGTGACGCGTGTGCAGCGCGGCCTCCATGCGGCCGGCTACCGCGGCGGCGTGCACTCGGCGTTCCTCGAGAGCCGGATCGGGCACTTCGAGCGCATGGTCAGCCGCGCGCACACCGGCGAGCGCGTGTCGGTCGCGCGCCCCGGCTTCTTCACCCACGAGCAGCTCGTAGCGGAGCTCGGCCGCCCGCGCGTCACCGCGGCGGCCAACGGCTGAGACGGCGGATCGTGGCTCGTCGCGGGCAGCGTATGGTAAGCGACCCGCGATGAGCGCCATACGCACCGAGACCGAAGCCGGCGTCCGCTCGATCGTCTTCGCGCGGCCGGACGAGTACAACACGATCACCCCGGCCTTCCGCGACGAGCTCGCTGCCGCGATCGACGAGGCCGACGCCGACCGCGCCGTGCGCGTGATCCTGCTCCGCGCCGACGGCCCGGCCTTCTGCGCCGGCTACGGCCTCGACTGGTCGACGGTCGCGCAGGCGACCGAGGAGGAGCGCGAGCGGCGCTGGGACTCCGTCGCCGACCTCCGCATGATGGGCAAGTTCGTCGAGGTCTACATGAAGCTCTGGTACGCCGCGAAGCCGACGATCGCGGCCGTGCAGGGCTGGTGCATCGGCGGCGGCACCGACATGGTCCTCTGCGCCGACATCGTGATCGCCGGCGAGGGCGCGACTTTCGGCTATCCGCCCGCGCGCGTCTGGGGCACGCCGACGACCGCGATGTGGGTCTATCGAATGGGCCTCGAGAAGGCGAAGCGCTATCTGCTCACCGGCGACGAGATCCCCGCGCCCGAGGCCGCGCGCATCGGGTTGATTCTCGAAGCCGTGCCCGACGCGACGCTGCACGACCACACGACCGCCTTCGCGCGCCGCATGGCGAAGCTCCCGACCAACCAGCTCGTCATGTTGAAGATGCTCTGCAACCAGACCGCCGAGAACATGGGTCTCGCGTCGAGCCGCACGCTCGGTACGCTCTTCGACGGCATCGCCCGTCACACCCAGGAAGGGCTCGATTTCGTCGGGCGCGCCGGCGCCGTCGGGTTCCGGCAAGCCGTTCGCGAGCGTGACGATCCGTTCGGCGACTACGGCTCGGGCGCGCGGTCGCGGAAGGCGACGAAGCCGTCCTGAGCGCGCGCGGTCGGGCCACGCATTCGGCCGTGCGTCCGGGCCCGGTCGTTGCTAAAGAGGCAGCGCTCATGACGTTGCACGCCGACCTCACACGCGAGATCGACGACGGCCCGTCGGGCCCGCACATCGCGGCGTTCTTCGACCTCGACCGAACGCTCCTGGCCGGGTTCTCCGCGGCGCACTTCATCCGCGAGGACGTGCTTGCCGGCCGCATGAGCGCGAAGCACCTCGCCCAGACGCTCATGGCGGCGACGCTCTTCCAGCTCCGCCAGATCGGTTTCTCCGGCTTCGTGTCCAGCACGATGGAGCGGCTGCGGGACGTCCCCGAGTCGGAGCTCACAGAGCACGCCGAGCACATGTTCATCGAGCACCTCGCGGCCGACGTGTATCCCGAGGCGCGGGCGCTCGTGCAGGCGCACCGTCGCAAAGGGCACACGATCGCCGTCGTGTCCTCGGCCACGCGCTACCAGATCGATCCGCTCGCGCGCGATTTCGGGATCGAGCACGTGCTCTGCACGCAACTCGAGGTCGCGAACGGCAAGTTCACGGGTCGCGTGATCGAGCCGACCTGCTACGGCGAGGGCAAGGCGATCGCGGCGCGCACCTTCGGCGAGCCGCGCGGCATCGACTTCGCCGAGAGCTATTTCTACACCGACAGCGACGAGGATCTGCCGCTGCTCGAGATCGTCGGGAAGCCGCGGCCGACCAATCCGTCGAGCCGTCTCGCCGAGATCGCCGCCAAACGCGGCTGGCCGGCGAATCGCTTCACGAGCCGCGGGACGCCCGGCCCGCTCGAGGTCGTGCGGACGGCGGTCGCGGTCGGCGCGCTCTTCCCCTCGCTGATGCTCGGCGTGCCGGCCGCGGTCTTCGGCTGGAGCTGGCGGCGCGCGATCAACGTCTGCATCACGACCTGGGGCGAGCTCGGCACGTCGCTCGCGGGCCTCGACGTGTCGATCGTCGGCGAGGAGCACCTCTGGTCGCATCGGCCCGCCGTCTTCATCTTCAACCATCAGAGCGGCATCGACATGCTCGTGCTCTGTCGGTTGCTCCGCCGCGACATCATCGGCGTCGCCAAGCAGGAGGTGCGGCGGAACCCGATCTTCGGGCCGTTCTTCGCCGCCGCGGGGACGGTGTTCGTCGATCGTGCAAACCACGTGCAGGCGGTGAACGCGTTGAAGCCCGTCGTCGAGTCGATCCGCCAGGGCCTGTCGCTCGTGCTCGCGCCCGAGGGCACGCGGAGCGCGACGGGGCACCTCGGCCGCTTCAAGAAGGGCGCTTTTCACATGGCGATGGCGGCGGGCGTCCCGATCGTGCCGATCGTCCTTCGCAACACGCTCGATGCGCTCCCCAAGCACGGCATCATCGTGCGGCCGGCGACGATCGAGGTCGTCGTCCATCCGCCGGTGCCGACCGCGGACTGGAAGCCGGAGGACCTCGATCGGCACATCGAAGAGATCCGCCAGCTCTACGTCGATACCCTCGGGGAGTGAGCTAGCTGCAACCCAGTTGCGGCTAGGCGGCGCGGGCGCTCAGGTAACCGAGCGTGCCGAGCGGCGTCATGCGGTGCTCGGTCTCGCGGACGTCGGTGAAGCCCGCGTCCGCGATCAATGCCGGGAGCTCGCCGCGGAGGTTCGCGCCGGTCGTTTCGGCACCGTCGAAGTACCGGAAGCCGAGGGACGCGACCTGCATGAGGGCGTTCTGCGGCTTGCCCCAGTCGGCAACGTGCAGCTCGCCGCCGGGGCGGAGGAGCCGGCGTGCGGCGGCGAGGGCCTCACGCTTCTGGGGCGTGGTCAGGTGGTGGAGCATGAGCGTCGTGAGCACGCGGTCGAACGACGCGGGCGGCAGCGGCGGGGCCGTCGCCGATCCTTCGACGAGCCGGACGTCGACGCCGGCCGCGGCGATCTTGTCGCGGGCGATGGCGAGGATTTCCGGGTCGATGTCGAGGCCGGTGACGCGCGCGGCGGGCTGCATCTCTTTCACGAGGAGCGTCAAGGTGCCGGTGCCGCACCCGAGGTCGAGGACGTCCGTGCCGGGGGCGATGCGTGCTTGCCGAACGAGGTCGCGCTTGAGCGCTTGCTCGCCGAGCAGCCACGAGACGACGTCGTAGAAGGGCGTCAGCCAGGCGCTGCCGAGCGCGGGGACGAAGTGGCGGTGCGTCGCGTGATCGTGGCTCATTCGAGCCTCCCGATGCCCGGCACGAAGCGTCCGGTCGCGGCGGCGTAGCGGCGATAGGCGTCGCCGTGCGTGCGGAGCAGGTAGGGCTCCTCGACGGCGCGTACTTGAATCTCCAACGCGACCAGCAACGCTACGAACGAGGCGATGGCGATCACGTTCGGCGTCAGCAGCACGAGGCCCGCGCTCGCGAACGTCATCCAGGTGAAGATGGGATTCCGGACGAAGCGGAACGGGCCGCGCGAGACGAGCTCGGTCCGCGCCTCGTGATCGACGCCGACGCGCCACGACGCGCCCATGGCGAGCTGCGCCCAGAGCGTTCCGGCGATGCCGATGACCGTGAGGGCGATGCCGAGTGCGTAGCCGGCCGTCGTGCCCACGCCGATCCAGGGCGCGACCAAGCCGGCGAGCTCCGCGATCGGCGCCAACCCGCTGCCGACGACCGCGACGGCGAAGAGGACGCCGGCGCACCATTCGACCGAGAACGGATCGGCCGAGAAGCCGACGTAGCCGGTGGTGCCGGTCCGGCGGTAGTGCAGGACGGCGCGCAGGCCGAACGCGAGCAGGCAGAAGACGACGTAACCGACGAGCGCTGTGATGGGCATGAGCACGACCTCCCGAGTCGCGCCAAGATACGAGCAATTACTCGGATTCGCCAACTCGGATTCGTGCGGATGCGGCGCTCCCGGCCCTGCGGCACGACTTCGTCCGCGAAAACACCGGCTTCGGACGGGCGCGCCCCGAGCCGCGGCGGGGGGAGGGTCGCCACGGCTCGGGTTCTCGGCGCGCTACTCGAGCCCGATCGCCCGCACCCCGTTCGGATTCTGCTGCGCGAAGACCAGCATCCCGCTGGCGTCGGGTGCGATGCCGACGTGCACGAAGGGCGGGGTGCCCGACGAGACCGGGTTGAACGTCAACGGCACGGTGTTCTCCGTGCCGGTCCAGCCGGTCGCGGTCGTGTACTTCTTCCAGGTGATGCCCTCGCCTCCGCCGAAGCACGTGAGCCACGCCGCGTATGCGACGGCCCCGTCGGGCGCGCTCGCGATCATGAACGAGCACGGGACGACCGCGGCGACGTCGACGGGCGAGGACCAGCTCTCGGTGTCGGCGTCGTAGCGTAGGCTCCAGATGCGTTGCGTTTCCCCCTGGGACTGTGCCGACGCCGCGATCGCGTCGCCGTTCGCGAGCATGATGAGCTGCGCGTCGCTGAGGGCGCCGAGGAACGACGGCGTCGAATCGGCGATGAGCTCCGCGGCGGTGTTCCAGGTCTCGTCGCCGGCGTCGTAGCGCCGCCAGGTCCATGCGCCGCTGCTCTTCCACATGACGAGCACGTTGCCGTCGGCGTCGATGCCGGCGCGCACTTCGAAGTAGCTACCGGTCGGGCTCACCGTCTCGGCGTCGGTCCATCCGGTCGCGGGAGCGTAGCGCCGGACGGAGACGACGTCGGCCTGGATGCGGGCCGCAATGGCACGGCCATTCGGCGCCATCATGAGGCTGGTCGAGTCGTTGCCGGGTTGGCTCGCCGCCGCGAAGAGCGTGTCGGTCGTGGTCCAGCCACTCGCAGGGACGTAGCGCCGGACGCGGGCCTCGTTGCCAAACTTCCAGGCCGCGATGGCGTTGCCGGTCGCGTCGACCACGACACGCGCCCGCGCGCCCACGACGTTGGCGCCGCCGGCATCGAGGGTGTCGGCCGCGGTCCACCCGCCGGCCGGCGTGTAGCGGCTCGCGTAGACGGTGTAGGCGCTCGCGCTCGAGCCGCCGCGCCAGATCACGATCGCCGAGCCGTCGCCGCCGGCGGCGATGTAGGGGTCGTTGCTCGACTGGTTTTGCAGCAGGGTGGGCGCGCTCCAGCCGGAACCCGGTGCGAAGGACACGACGCTCGTGCCGCGATCGCCGCCGGACGGATAGTTCTGATCGAAGGCGACGAGCATGTCGCCGTTCGACGCGACCGCGAGGGAGGGGATGGTACCGGCACCGATCGGCACCGGCGACCCGTCGTCGGCGATCGTGAACGTCCATTCCTGGGGTCCGCTGAAGGCGTCGCCGCCGAGCGATTTGATGCCGCTCGAGAGGCGCGCGGTGTACGCGGCGCCAGCTATGAGCGCGCTCGTCGGCGTGAACGTCACCGTCGACCCGTTCGTCTGCGCCGTTCCGGCGACGAGATCGATCGGTCCGAGGATCTTGAAGCTCGCGGTCGTGCCGGCCGTCGTCACCGATGCGGGGTCGATCGCAGTCGTGAACGTCGCGCTCACGGTCGTTCCGGCCGCGACGCCGGTGGCGTCCGCGAGCGGGCTCGTCGAGACCAGGATGGGCACGGTGCCGGTCTCGCCCACCTGGAGGCGGTAGCCGCCGGGCTCGCCGGCCGTGCCGTCGATGACGATGCGGTACTGCCCCGCGGCCGGTGCGATGAAGGCGAGCTTGCCGGCCGTCGCGTTGAAGGTGACGGGGCCGACCTCGTAGTCGTCCGGCCCCTCCACGATGACTCCGCCTTGCAGCGACGAGGCGTTCCGCGACACCGTGACGTAGACCGGGTCGCCCGCGGCGGCGGCGAAGCGATACTGGTGCACGGCGCCGACCGCCATCGTGTAGGTCGTGTTCCACGGGATCGTGATTGGCGTCGCGTCCTCGAACTCGAGCGGCTCGAGCAGGATGTCGACGTCCTCCACGACGCCCGGGCCGCCGTTCAGCACCTTGGTGCCGACCAGCGTGCCGTTCTTGGCGCTCGCGTAGAGGGTGATGTCGAGGTTCGCCGGCATCGGCAGGATGACGCCGCCCGCCGCGGGGATCGACGCCTGCGCGGCCCAGGCCGGAATGCGCGGAGTAACCGCACGCGGTGTGGTGGTGCCGGGGAGGCCGATCGGCGCGCCGGGAAGCTGCGGCGGCTGCTCGGGACCGGTGCCCGCGTTCCAGCAGTGCCCGGTGCCGGTGAGGTCTTCGAGGATACCGTCGGCGTTCGAGTCGACCATGCAGCGGGGCTTCGGCTTGTACGGCGGCTGGTCGAACGCGTCGGCGTTCCACCACGACAGGTGGCCGACCGTGCCGCGGAGGGCGATGCCCGACGGCGAGCCGCTCGATGCCACGACGGTGCCCGTTCCCTCGCGCACCCACATGCCGGTGCGCTCGTCGAGCGACCAGAGAGGAATCGTCGTTCCCGGCACGATGCCGGCGCCGGTCTTGTCGAGCGTCGCGTAGACCGGGAGCTCGAGCGTCGCGCTCGCGCCGGGCGCGAGCTGCACCGGCGCGCCGTTCTTGCGGAGGTCGTATTGCACGGTGCCGTAGCTCAGCAGGAGACCTTCGGCTCCGTTCGAGTCGAATCCGGCATAGCGGCCGGGGAACGACTCCGGCGCGCTCGTGGGATCGACCGGCGTCATCGCGACCGACACCGCGCCCGTGACGGGCGTGCCGTTCTCGGTGACCAGCCCGTTCGGTGGCAGGATCAGCGTCGCGCCGTCCTTGCCGGCGACCGTGCCGCCGAGCGCGGCGTTCACGTTCTGCGGCGGTTCCTGCGTGATCATCGTGACCTCGAAGATCGCGCCTTCGGTGCCCGCGGGAACGCTGTAGGGCAGGTACTGCGTCGCGTACCCGCTCTTCGTGAACGTCAGCTTGAACGGGATGCCGCGCGGCACGTTCAGCGTGACCTTTCCCGTCGCGTCGGTCGTGCCGGTTCCGCCGCCTTCGGCGACCACGCCGACGCCCGCGAGCGGCGCGCCGGTGATCGTGCGCACGACACCGTCCGCCGGCGCGGTGCCCTGAGCGACGTCCCCACTGCCGATCGTCACCTGTTGCTCGCTGAACGCGCTGCCGCCGCGCCCGTCGTCGACCGTGAGACGGACGGTGAACGAGCCGGCCTGCGTGTACGCGTGCGCGAGCGCCGCGACGCCGCCCGCGACGCCGTCGCCGAAGCTCCAGTCGTACGTCAGCGGGTCGCCGTCGGGGTCGCTCGACCCGGTACCGTCGAACGCGACCGGCACGAGCGGCACGCTCGTCGCGCCGACGGTGAAGCTCGCGGTCGGCGGCTGGTTCGGCGCCGGCGCGCTGGCGGTGCCGCCCGCTACGTCGAGCACGACGCGCGCGATGTCGTTCGAGAGCTCGGTGCTCGCCGCCGCCGCGACGCCGACCGTCAGCGTGCAGCGCGCCGGGGACGTCTTGGTGCCCGGCGGGAACTTGTTCGCGTCGATCGCGAGGCCGAGCGTGCCGGTCGCCTTCTTCCCGGCTTTGATCGTGGTGCTGGTCTGGATGCCGGCGGTCTTCTTGTCGAGGTCGACGCCGGGCGCGATGCCTTCGGGGCAATCGCCGCCGAGGGTGACGAGCGTGACGCTCGCGTCGGGCGTGCCCGCACCACCGCCGGCGCTGGCGTTCGCGAGCGCGACCTTCACGTTCTTGGTCGCGATCTTCCCGGGTGCGGCGCTGACGACGAGCGGCTTCGGATGCGCGGTCAGCACCTCGGTGAGGGGCGCCGGCGCGGCGTCGTTGCCGTCGAGCACGTCGATCGCGAGCGACGCGGTCGCGTTCGCCGGGCTCGGGTCCGTGGCACCGGCCGGATCGGTCGTCGTCGCGGCGAGCGTCAGCGTGCACCGAGCCGGCAACTTCGGCGCGGGGCTCGTGAAGGCGCTCGCGCTCACCGACAGCGTCAGCGTCGCTTTGGCCTTCTTTCCCGGCGCGAGCAGGACGGTGTCGGCGCTGCCCGCGTTCTTCTTGCCGAAGTCGGGCCCCCCACCGACGATGCCCGCGGGGCAGTCGCCGTTCGCGACCGTAAGGCGGAGCGTCGCGGCGGCCGCGTCGGAGGCGGCGTTCACGACCTCGATCGCGACCTTCTTCGTCGCGGTGACCGTGCCGGCGGTGAGCTTCAGCGCGACGGGTTTCGGAGCGCGGACGACGGCATCCACGTTCGCCGCGTTGGTCGTCGACGTCGTGAGCACGAGCGCGGTGCCGACCATTGTCAGGATGGGCCAGATCACGGTTCCTCCGTGGCGCGTGCTTCGGTGAGCACGCGCTGCATGAACGACAACGCCTCGGCGTACGAGGTGAAGCGCACGCCACGTCCCGAGACGACGTGATCGATGCGGCCGTCGAGCCGCTCCTGCGTCGGGTCCACGCCGGCGCGGAAGCGGATGACGAACGCCCGGTCGGCGGGCAAGGAGGGGTCCCAGTCGCGCGATACCATGGCCGGACCCTAGCCGGGTCGGCGCGGCGAGGTCCGGTAAGGTTCGGGGTATTTCCGGGGTGACGCGGCCCCGTTCCGGACGCGCGCTATGGCAGACGCGCCAGCAAGGTGCGGGCTTCGCGTAGGTCCGGACGGTCGAATCCTTCGCGAAACCACGCGACCAACGGCGCGAGCGCCTGCCTCCCGTCGGTGCCGCGACCGCGATCCACCTCGAGGCGGGTGAGGCTCACGGCGGCGCGCAGCTCGAGCCATCGCGCGGACTGGCTCCGCGCGACCTCGAGCGCGCGCCGGAAGCACGCTTCCGCTTCCGGCCAGGCCTGCCGTCCGCCGAGTGCGACCAGGACCTCGCCGCGCCAACGGTGCACTTCGGCCTCCTCCATCCGCTCGCCCGTGTCCTCGACGAGACGGGCCGCCGTGAGGAGCACGTGGAGGGCGTCGTCGAGACGGCCGGCCGCGACCGCGGCCTCGACGACCGAGAGATGCGCGGATGTGATCGCGACCATGCCGGCGCGATCGTACGTCTCGATCAGCGGGAGGAGCTCGTCGACGACGTCGGGCGCGTCGCCGCGGAGCGCGCGGGCCCAGCCGTGGATGATGCGCGTACGGTGCGCGATGTCGGCGAAGCCGTGTTCCGCGCACAACGCCAGGCAGCGCTCGGCCAACCGTAGGGCGGCGTCGGGGTCGCGCAGGACGACGAACATCCTGGCGATCGTGCTGTCGGCGACGGCTTGGGAGAAGGGATGGCCGAGCTCGGCGGCGCGCGCCAGGCATTGCTCGCCGCGCGCGACCGCCTGCTCCGGATAGCCGAGATAGACGAGGGCGCGGTCGGCGAGATGCGACAGCGAGACGATCCGGGGATCGAAGATCGCGGGAAGCACCGCCGGGTCCGTCAGGGCTTCCTCCAGGAGCCCGCGTCCGCGCTCGAGCTCGCCGCGGTAGCAACGGGTGATGCCCGACGCCATCTGTCCCGCGCCGACGAACGACGCCGACACCAGCGGGCCGAGCGCGAGCGCCCGCTCCCCGATCTCGGTCGCGGCATCGAGCCGGCCTCGCATCAGCTCGAACGAGAACAAGGTGAGCAATGCGAACAGATGTCCCGGTGTGTCGCCGAGGTCACGGCAGAGCATGGCCACGCGTGCGCTCGAGACGGCAAGCGCGTCCGAGCGATGCCCTTTGGTGGCGGTCAGCGACGGTGCCAGTAGGAGACGGAGAAAGAGCTCGTCTTGCGTGCGTGTGGCGCTGGGAGGCATCACCTCGAGCAGCGCCAGTGCCCGTTCGAGGTATGCGATCGCCTCGCGATCCGCGAAGCGCTTCTGGGCCATCTCGGCGGCGCGGCCGAGATGCGTCACCGCCCGTGCCCGATCACCGCTTCGCTCGAAGTGGTGGCCGAGCTCTGCGGCGACGGCCGCGTCGGATCGCTGTCGCGACTCCAGGTGCTCGCCCGTCGCCTGGTGCAGTCGGCGCCGGCGCGACGGAGCCATGCGTCCGTAGAGGACGTCGCGGTAGAGCCCGTGACGGAACGCGTATCGCGTTCCGTCCTCGCCGGGGCGCACGCCGATCGTGACCGGCCGCAGCAATCGGCGCTGGCGCGCCAGCCCGTCGAGGCGATCCTCGACTGCCTCGTCGTTCGGTTCCCCGAGGGCCGCCGCGACGCTCGACGGGCTGAACTCGGTGCCGACCACCGCGGCGGCCTCGAGCGCGACGAGCGTCGCCGGGTCGAGTATCTCGAGCTGGCGCTCGATCATCTCGCGGAGCGTGTCGGGGACGTCGAGCCGATGCGGCCCGACGAAGTCCGCCTCGGCGAGCTGATCCGCGACCGCAGTCATGAAGAACGGATTGCCGTCCGAACGCTCGTGAACGAACGCGACCACGTCCTCGTTCGCGGCGGTGCCGAAGCGGGCGTGGAGATACGTCCGGACCGCGTCGCGGCCGAGGGCCGAGAGCGCGAGCTCGCGGCAGAGCCGGCGGCGGCGGAGCTCCTGGACGATGCCGCGGAGCGGGTGGTTCGCGACGATCGTTTCGATCGGGCGATAGGTTCCCACTACGAGCAGGTGCGCCGCGGCGCGGCCTCGAGTCACGGCGACGAGCGCGTCGAGCGTCGCGTGATCGCTCCAGTGCAGATCCTCGAGCGCGAGAAGCAGCGGCGTCGACGCGCTCAACGCCTCGACGACACCGGCGAGCTCCCGCACCATGCGCTCGCTCGTGCTGCCGAACAGGCGTCCGCGGAGCGCCGTCTCCTCGTCGGCGTCGAGGAGCGATGGGAGCTGCGCGAGCCACGTCGGGGCGTGGATGCGGAGGGCCGACCGCACCGCGCCGCCGTGCGGTCCGGTCGCGAGCGCGTGCAGCGCTTCGAGCAGCGGCCGATAGGGCTCGTCGGTGCCGATCACCTCGCGACATTCGCCGCGCGCGACGACGAGGCCGGGCACGGCCGCGATCGCGTGGGCGAGGAACGCGTCGACGAGCGTGGTCTTGCCGATGCCGGCGTCGCCGGCGAGGAAGCCGACGGTGCGATCTCCCGCTCGCGCGGCGGCGAGCCAGTCCGCGAGCGTCGCGAGCTCGGCCTCGCGTCCGACGACGATCGCTCCCGACGGATCGCGTCCGTCGTCACCGTCGCGCCGGGCCGTCGCCGGGGGCCCGATCGTCGCGATGAAGCGATAGCCGCGGCCGTGGACCGTCTCGATGATGCGCGGTGCCGCCGGGTCGTCGCCGAGCGCGCGCCGCAGCTCGCGCACCGAAAAGCGCGGCATGTCCTCGGTGACGGCGACGTCCGGCCAGACGTCGCGTAAGAGGTCGTCCTTCGTCACGAGCTCGCCCGGGCGCGCGGCGAGCGCGCAGAGGGTGGCGTAGGTTTTCGGCCGGAGGGCGACCGGTTCGTCTCCCCGGAAGAGGCGGCCCGCTGCTCGGTCGAGGCGGAACGGGGGGAAGAGGATGACGTGGTCGGGCATGCTTTGCGGAGCGGGTTCGTCCTAACGGACCGTCCTGCCACGTCGCAACCTTTCGGGCTCGTAGGTCGCGCGTGCGCGAAGCGTCGGCGGTGCTGGGCGCGCGGTTTGCCAAGGCCCCCCTACCGAACGCCTGAGCTGGCGGCGTCGGCGATTGGTCTATGGTAGGCGATGCCGGCATGCGCGCGGACCGGCTCTATCTGTTTGCTCTGATGGGGTGGTTTTTCGCGGCGTATCTGCTCGGGGACTCGGGGCGGTTGGCGCTGCTCGAGGGGCGGGCGCCGCAAGTGATCCTGTTCGGGCTCACCGCGCTCCTGCTCGTGAACAGCGTCGTCTTGCCGGGCTTTCGGAGTTGGCTCGCGTCGCTCGATCTTCGCCGGCTCGTCGCGGTGCACGTGGGGCGGTTCGTCGGCATCTATTTCTTGATCCTGCATGGCCGGGGCCAGCTGCCGTACGATTTCGCGGTGAAGGGCGGGTGGGGTGACATCGCGGTCGCCGTCGGCGCCGTGCTTCTGCTGTTCGTGCCCGGATTGATCGCCCGCCGCGGCGTCGTGCTCGCGTGGAACGTCGTCGGTCTCCTCGACATTCTCTTCGTGGTCGCGACGGCCGGCCGCCTGGCGGCCGCCGACCCGAGCTCGATGCGGGCGTTGCTGCGCCTTCCGCTCAGCCTGTTGCCGACGTTCTACGTGCCGCTCGTCATCGCGACCCACGTCTGGATCTTCTGGCGGGTGTGGCGTTCGCCCGCGGCCGCGCTCGTCGCCGACCGCCGTTGAACCGCTCGCGAGCGTGGGATACTCCCGCGCCCATGCGAAAGTCTTTCGTGACGTTGTACGCCGTCGCCGTCGCGCTCGCGCTCGTGTCCGCCGGTTGCGTGAAGAAGACGCAGGTCCGGCCCCCGAGCGCGCCGTTCCAGAATCTCGACACCGCGCGGGCGATCATCCAGGCGCCCGATCGGTCCGCCGACGATCGCGCGCTCGACGCCGGCCGCCATCCCGCGGAGCTGCTCGCGTTCATCGGCGCGAAGTCCGGGATGCGAATCGCCGAGATCGGCTCGGGGTACGGATATACGGCCGAGCTCCTCGCGCGCGCGGTCGCGCCGAACGGGGCCGTGTACGGGCAGAACAACCGCTTCATCCGCGAACGCTTCGCGGAGAAGCCGTGGACCGAGCGGCTCACGAAGCCCGTGATGAAGCCGGTCGTGCGGGTCGACCGCGAGTTCGACGATCCGTTGCCTGCCGAGGCGACCAACCTCGACGCGGTCGTCAACGTGATGCTCTACCACGACACGGTCTGGATGAAGACGGATCGGGCCCGGATGAACCGAGCGATCTACTCGGCGCTCCGGCCGGGCGGCGTGTACGTGATCGTCGACCACTCGGGGCGCCCCGGGACGGGTGTGACCGAGGTCGAGTCGCTCCATCGCATCGAAGAGAAGGTAGTGCGCCAGGAGGTCGAGGCGGCCGGCTTCAAGCTCGTCGCCGACGCCGACTTCCTGCGCAACCCCGCGGATACGCGCGACTGGAATGCGTCGCCGCGCACGGCGGGTGAGCGTCGTGGCACGAGCGACCGCTTCGTCCTGAAGTTCGCCAAGCCCGTCTGAATCGGCCGGTCTCCCGGTTTGTCGATCGTCTCGCCTGCCGTTCGACGGAGAGTCGAAGGCACCGACATCGACGAACGAGGAGGACCGTATGGCCAACGATCGGACGCCCGCCTGGTACCCGCAGCTCGACTACCGAGGAGCGCCGTCATGTGCCCCGCATGCGTATCGGCAGTGACGGTGGCCGTCGTCGGCGCGACGTCGACGGGCGGATTGGTGGCGTTGGTCGCTCGGCTGTTCCGCCGAGCGCGGCGGAGGAAAGTGACGTGACGTCAGCGCGTCACGTCACACATCCATGCCCCATTTGCGCTTGTTCGCCTCGATCTCGACCGACGTCGGGTGCTCCTTCTTCTCGGTCGGGCTCACGACGAAGTCGTCCTTGTGCTCCATCATCTTGTAGTTGAGCGGCGTGTCGTCGGCGAAGACGGCGGGCACGGCGGCTTCCTCGAAGATCGCCTGCCACGGACACTCGGGCTCGCACGCCCCGCAGTCGATGCATTCGTCGGGGTGGATGTAGAGTTGGTTCGGAAAGGTCTCCGAATCGCTGCCCTTGTAGGCGTAGATGCAGTCGACGGGGCACACGGTGACGCACGCGGTGTCGACGCAATCTCGGCATAGACGCGTGATGATGTAGGCCATGGCGGCGGTTTCTGCCCGTTCCCGATCGCTGTGTCAAAGCAGGATGAGCCGGCGAACCGCGACGTCGGCGAGCATCAGGACGAGCGCGAGCGGCACGAGCAGCCCGTCGAGCGGCAGCTTCTCGTGGCGTGTCCCGGGGCGTGCCGTCAGGACGCGCGCGGGGTCGGGGTCGACGGCGCCGCCCGTGGATTCCGTGACCGCGCGCAGCAGCGTCAGGTCGGGTGCGACGCGGCGGAGCTCGCGGCCGCTCTCCGCCGACGTCGGCACGAGCAGGTCGAGCCGTTCGTCCGGCGCGCCGGTGGGACCGCGCAGCACGGCCGGGTGGAGCCCCGGCCGGAGATTCGGCACGGTCGCGGCGAACGTGCGCGGACCGATCTGGCGGAGCGTCACGTCGTCGCCGTTCAGCTGAAGCGCGAACGGACCGGCGTCGTCGTCGATGGTGTCGAGCACGATGCGCGTGCCGTCCGGACGGCGGGTGGCGGCGAGGTGATGATCGCTCGGCAAGCCGCGCGGCGCCGCCCACTCGGCGAGCTGCGTCCAGAGTTTCCCGAAGCCGCGCCAGCCGGCCCACGTGGCGGCCCCGCCCTGGAAGTCGAGCGGGACGACCGCGACCCGGCCGAGCTCGTACTGCCACGTGACCAAGAGAGGATCGCGCGCCTCGCCGTCCTCGACGTAGAGCCGGGTCTCCGCGTCGCGCTTCTTCTCGACGGTCGCCCAGCGCGCGACCGCGGGCAGCTCGTCGGGCGCGATGCCGGCGAGGATCGCGCCGCCGTCGGCGATGCGCGGCGCCATCTCGCGCCGTTCGGTCGCGCGGCCCATCAAGCGCTGCGCGTCGCGGATCATCAGCTGCGGGAGCTGCCGGACGTCGGCGACGTGGTGGAAGCTCCCGCCCGTGGCGCGTGAAATGGCATCGAGCAGATCGAGGTTCACGGTGTCGCTGCCGACGCGGATGCTCGTGACGGTGACGTCGGCGCGTGCGAGCGCGGCGATCACCTCGGCATGGTCCTCGGCGCTCCGGTTGCTGTCGCCGTCGGTCAAGAGAATCACGTGACGCACGGAGCGGCCCGACTCGACGAGGTTCCGGCGCGCGATCTCGAGCGCTTCCTTGAAGTCGGTGCCGCCGCCGTACTGGATCTGCTGGATCTTGGCCGCGAGCGCCCCGCGGCTCTCGCCCGCGGGCTGGAGCGGCCCGAGCTCGTACGGCTGCGAGTCGAACGCGATCGTGGCGACGAGATCGCGCTCGCCGAGCTGGTCGAGCACGGCGAGCGCGGCGCGCTTCGCGTACGCCATCTTCTCGCCGTTGTGGAGCGCCGGCGAGTGGCTCGCGTAGCCCATGCTGTTGGAGCGGTCGATCACGAGGTAGAGCGCGATCGGCTCGCGCTCCTGCGGCGTCGCGCTCTGCGCCCGGAGCGTCACCGGCAGCACACGCTCGAGCGCCGTCCCGGCGAACGAGGCGTCGCCGAAGAAGTGCTCGCCGCCGGTCGCGACGAGCCCGCCGCCGCGCGCGACCCAGTCGGCGAGCGCGTGCATCGTCGCGTCGGCGAGGCCGGCACGCGCGACGTCGTCGAGGATCACCAGGTGAAAGGTGGCGAGCGTGGCGACACGGCCGGCGAGCCCGGCGGGCGTCACCATCTCGACGTGCATGCCGCGCTCGGCGAGCGCCGACGCGACGACCGGCGTCGCGCGCTCGCTCACGACGAGCACGTGCATCGGGCGCGTGACCGCGACGGTCGCGCGGCCCCGACCGGGTAGCGGCCCCGCCGGCAACGAGAGCTCGGCCTCGAGCGCGTACTGTCCGGCGCCGCGCAGGCGATACGGCAGCGCGATCACGTTCAGACCCGGCACGAGGCGCGTGCGCTCGCGCGTCAACGGGTCGCCGTTCGCCGTCAGCTGGAGCTCGGCGGCGAGCGGCGCGTCGGCGCGGCTCTCGATCACGAGCTCGAGCGGCAGGACGGTGTGCTCGGGCGCATACGTGGGTGCGAGAACGCGGCGGATGACGGCCGGCGGCAGCGTCGCCGGGCTCGGAACGAACGCGTGCACCGGGACGCCGGTGCCGAGCCGCGCGCTCTCGGCGCGGAGACTGCCGTGCGTCTCGTTGCCGTCGGTGAAGAGCAGCACGGCGCGCTCCTTCCCGGTGGGACAGAGGGCGTTCGCGGTCGTGAGGGCGGCCGCGAGATCGGTGTCGCCGCTCTCGAAGCCGGTCACGTCGCTCGCGGGCGGCGGCAGCAACGACGCGACCTGCGGGGCGGTCCGCGGGTGCGCGACGACGCGCGCCCGCGTCGCGAAGGCGACGGCACCGAGCTCGTCGTTGGGACCGAGCAGCGGCACGAGCCTTCCGAGCACCTCTTCCGCGCGCACCGTCGCGGCGCCCTGGACGCTCGCCGACACGTCGATCGCGGCGACGAGGCAGCTGCCGGTCTCCGGGCGCGGCCGTTCGAGGTGGACACCGGCGAGCAGCGCGATCACGGCCGCCGCGGCGCCGGCGCGCAGCACCGCCGCCAGCACGGCCGCGCGCGACGCGTCGCCGCGTCCGCGCCGCACGAAGAAGAGCGGCAGCGCGAGGAGCAGCAGCAACACGGCGGGGGTCGTGACGTGGACGCTCATGACCCCGGTCCTGGGAACGATCCCGGGCGCCGCGCCCTCACGAGCTGCGTCCGGCGCCACGCGATCCACTCGACGACGAGCAACGCGAGCGCGAGGCCGAGCAGCCACGGCGCGAGCGGACGGCCCGTGAGGGCCGTCGCGGGCATCGTGGTCCGGACCGTCGCCGGCCACCCGCCGGGTCCGCTGCGGCCGACGTCGGACTCGCGCTCGTCGAAGAGGTTCGCGAGGACCATGCGCTCCGCGCCGGCGGGCCCGACCGTGAAGAGGCCGGCGCGGTCGGCCGTCACGACCGGCGGATCGCCGCCGATCGCGAGACCTTCGCCGGTGATCGGCGCCGTCGGCCCGGCGCCTGCCAGCGCGGGACGGCCCGTCTCGACGGTGATGGCGCTCGGCCCGAAGGGCTCGGCGAGCCAGCGGAGCGTCGCGAGCGTCAACAGCAGCAGCGGCACGCGATCCGAGGACGCGAGCGGGCCCCCGAGCTCGGCGCCGAGGCACGCCGTCCGGCGGCCGTTGCGCTCGCCCGCGACGAGCAATGGAAACGCGGCGTCCGCCGTCGCGGCGATCACGATCGGGCTTCCCCAGTCCGCCTCGCCGAGCTGGCTCGCGCCGGTGACCGCCAGCGCCTGCAACGCGTCGAGTCCCGCCAGCGCCGGATGCTCGCCGTCCCAGTCGACGACGACCGCGCCCGAGCGCCGGCCGCCGCTCGGACAGACGTCGTTGCCGGCGGGCGGTGCGAGGTAGAGGGCGTTCGTCGCGAGCGGAACGTTCGCGGGCACGACGCCGTCGAAGAGCGCGACGCGCCGGCCGGCGGGTGTGGCCGCGGCGAAGCGTTCGGGGCTGGTCACCTCGACGCGGCTGCCGGCGAGCGCGGCTGCGATCTCGCCGAACGCGTCGGCGAGGGCGCGGGAGTCCGTCACGAGCAGCAGATCGAGCGGCGCCCCCGCGCCGATCCACGCGGCGGCGCGGTCGTCGACGGCGAGCGCGTCGTCGGTCGTGAGCCGTACCTCGACGACCCCGCTGCCCGGCGGATTCGTCAGCAGCACGTGCTCGGTCGCGCGCGGCGCGACCGCGAGCATGCGACGCGCCCACGGCGTGCCGGCGACGCGCGCCTCGAGCGCGACCTCTCGCGTCGTCCGGCCGTGGTTGCGGACGTCGATCGTCGCCGTCGCGTCGCGCGCTCCGTGGAACGGCGGCGCCGTCACGGTGATGCCGGCGATCGCGACGTTGTCGTCGTTCCGGCCGACCTGCTCGTAGTCGAAGAGGGCGCGGGTCTCGGGATCGACGCCGCTCGACTCCGGCGGGAGGTCGGTCAGGACGACCATCCGCGTCGCGGGCCGCGCGCCCGTGACGCCGCGGGCGAGCTCCATCGCGGACGCGAGATCCGTCGGTGTGTCGAGCGGCGTCAGCGCTTCCAGGGCGGCGCGGACGCGCGCGCGGTCGTTGGTCCACGGGAGCGCCACGGTCGGCCGGCTGCCGGCGGCGATCACGGTGACGTCGGCGCTCGCGTCGCTCTCGGCGACGAGGGCGAGCGCGCGCTCCCGGACGGTCTCGAAGCGCGGTCCGTCGGGCTCGGCGGTCTGCATGCTCGCCGACACGTCGAGGACCAGCGCGAGCGCGGCACCCGCATCGGGCCCGGGCGGCGTGTCGACGATCGGCCGAACGTAGGCCGCCACGAACGCGAGGACGACGGCGAGCTGCGCGAAGAAGAGCGCGTCGGGCAGGAAGCGCTGGCGCTGGTGCTGCGGGCTCACGATCTGCTGCCAGAGGAAGAGCGTACCGACCGGAATCGTGCGGCGGCGGCGGTCGTAGAGGTAGAGCGCGATCAGCACGACGACCGCGCCGAGCCCGGCGAGGCCCCACGGGTACTCGAGCCTCATCGCCGTCGCACCAGTCCGATTCCTGCGAGCGTGCCGCTCACGAATTGCGCGAGATCCGTCCCGGCGACGTAGCGCGCGTAGCGGCAGCGGCAGCGCTCGGCGACGGCTTCCACGGCGGCGAGGTGCAGCGCGAGCACCTCGCGGTAGCGCTCGGCGATCGACGCCGTCAGCACGAGCGGCCGCGACGCGCCGGACTCGACGTCGACGAGCATCCCGCGCGTGAAGCGTGACGCCGGGTCGAGCTCGCTCGCGCCGATCACGTGGAGGAGGTGGACCTCGAAGCGCCGCGCCTGGAGCGCGAGAATCCCGCGCTCGATCTCCGCCGGCTCCGTCATGAAGTCCGAGATGACGAGCGCGGCGCCGGCCTCGGGGTGGCGCCCGGCGTAGTCCTCGAGCGCGGCGCCGAGCTGGAGCGCGCCCGCGACCTCCGCGCTCGCGAGCATCTCGGCGACGGTGAGCGTGCTCCGCCGCTGGCGGAGGATCGGCGACGTCGCGACCGCCGTCGTACCGGTGAGGAGGGCGAGGCGCGTGGCGTCGGTCGCGCCGAGCGCGATGTAGCCGAGCGCCAACGCGAGCGCGCGGGCGCTCGCGAGCTTCGCGTCCTCTGGCGGCGCGTCCATCGAGGCGCTGACGTCGAGGAGCAAGTGAAAGAGCACTTCGCGCTCGGCCGTGAACCGCCGGACGAGCAACGCGTCGAGCCGTCCGAGCGCCATCCAGTCGAGGTGGCGCAGGTCGTCGCCGGGCGTGTACGGCCGATACGACTCGACCTCGATGCCCGACGGCTCGGCGCGCCCGGGGAAGCGCCGCTCGCCCGGACGATCGCCCATGCCGCGGCGGACCTGAAGCGCGAGCCCGTCGAAGCGGGCGAGGGAAGGGATGTCGAGTGTCGAGGGATTCACGAGGAGTCCGACCGAGCCATGGTGCCGAGCGAGCCGAGCGAGACCGGGAGCGAGAGCGTGAAGCGCAGAGACGACCGCGGAGGCGTGCCCGTAGGCACGCCGCACAAGGGAGGAACGAGCACCGCGCTCGTAGCCCCGGTATCGTTCGGCGGAGCCGGCAGCATGGCTCGGTCGGACTCCTAACGCAGGCGGCGCGCGGCGATCAGCACGCGCTCGATGACGTGCGCGGACGTGACGCCGGCGGCCTCGGCCGCGAAGCTCATGACGAGACGGTGCCGGAGCGCCGCGACCGCGACCGAATCGACGTCGTCGTACGTGACGTGCGGGCGGCCGGCGAGGAGCGCCTTCACCTTGGCGCCGAGCACCATCGCCTGCGCACCGCGCGGGCTCGCGCCGTAGGTGACGTAGCGCCGCACCTCGGTTTCGGCTTCGCCGTCCCCGCGCGCGCCCGCCGGCGTCGTGAGCCGCACGAGCCCGGCCACGTACTGCTCGACGTGCGGGGCCACCAGGACTTCGCGCACGAGCCGCTTCAGCTGCTCGACCCGCGTCGCCGCGCCGTCGGCCGAGAGCACCGGCCGCACCGTCGGCGGCTCCGCGACGGTGGTCGTCGAGAGGATGCGGATGAGCTCGCCTTCGCTCGGGTAGTCGAGCAGCACCTTGAAGAGGAAGCGGTCGAGCTGCGCCTCCGGGAGTTGATAGGTGCCTTCCATCTCGATCGGGTTCAGCGTCGCCAGCACGAAGAAGGGCGAGGCCAAACGATAGCTCGTGCCCGCGGCCGTCACCTGCTGCTCGGCCATCGCCTCGAGGAGCGCGGACTGCGTCTTCGGCGTGGCGCGGTTGATCTCGTCGCCGAGGACGAGGTGGGCGAAGATCGGCCCGGGCATGAAGACGAGCTCGCGCCGGCCCTCCAGCGTCTCGTTGATGATGCGCGTGCCGGTGACGTCGGCCGGCATGAGGTCGACGGTGAACTGCACGCGGTTGAAGCTGAGGTTCAGCGTCTCCGCGAGCGAGCGGACGATCAACGTCTTGCCGATCCCCGGCACGCCCTCGATCAGGACGTGGCCGCCGGCGAAGAACGCCGTGAGGATCGTCTCGATCGCCGACTCGTGTCCGATCACGACGCGCGCCATCTCGGCGCGGATCGCGGCGAACGTCTGTTGGAAGTCGACGATCGCGGCCGATGCGACGGCGGGCGTCATCGCGCGACGCCGTCCGCATCGCGATGCGCGAACACCTCGCGCACGACGGACTCATACGATGCGGGAACCATCATGCGGTGCGCCGCGCTCTCGCGGCGCTGGTCGCCCGCGAGGACGGGACGGGCGTCGGGGGCGGCCTCCGGCGGCGGTCCATTCGGCGTTCGGTCGCGTCCGCCGTCGCTCCGCATGCGGGCTGCGAGCGAAAGCTCGAAAGACGCGTCGCCGCCACGCTCGGCGGGCGTACCGCCGAAGAGATCCGGCGCGACGCCGTTCCCGGCGCCGGCGCCACCGTCTCCGCCTTCGTTCGGATCTTGGTCGTGCGTCGGCGACGATTCCGGCGGCGTGCCGTTCTCCTTCTGCGATCCGTCCTCGCCCCGCTCCGTCGGTTGCCGGCCGACGCCCGGCCGGCGCCGGCGCACGAGCTCGCCGGAGGGGGCGCGCGCGACTTCCCAGTCCTCGCCGGTCTCGGCGTCGGTTTCCTCGTCGATCTCGCTCGCGGGCGTGCCGTGATCGCTTTCGCGCGGGCTGGCGGCGCGCGCGAGCGCATCGCGGACGCGCTCCCACGCCTTGCCCCAAACCTGACGGCGCACGCTCTCCTGGAGCGCGCTCGAGAGCTGGGTCAGTTTCGAGTCGTCGTCGGCGTCGTCATCGCGTTCGCCCGTTGCCGGCGCCGCGGGGCCGCGCGCTTCGGGCACGCCGGGAGCGACGACGATGCGCTCGCCGGGCCCTGGCTCGCGGCGCTCCTCGCCGGCGGTCGGCGCGTCGCCCGGAAGCGGCCCGTCGCTGAACGCGATCGTCGGCGCCGACGGTAGCGCGAGCGACGCGAGGCGCAGCACCGCGGCCAGCACCAGCACCGTGACGACGGCACCGGCGAACGCGCCGCGCGGGATCGCGCGCGGCACGAGACGGCGCGGTGTCCAGCCGTCGAGATCCCGGCCGATCTGCTCGACGAGCAGCCCGTGGAAGAATCCCGGCTTTGCTCCCGGCCGTGCGGCGATCTCGAGGAGCGTGCGCACGCGGCCGCCGAGCGCGCCGTGATTTTCGACCCACGCGAGCGTCGCGGCGCGCGGGAGCCAGCGGCGGCGCGCGCTCCCGACGACGACGAGTGCCAGCCCGACGAGGATCGCGACGACCGACCAGACGGTGACGGTGAAGACCTCGGTCGAGGCGAGCAGCGCGATCGGCAGGAGGATGGTCGCCGCGACGGCCGCGGCGGCGATCGTCAAATAGGACGCGCGTTGCAGCTCGTAGAGATTCTTCCGGCGACGCACGCGGCGGACCTGCCGTTGGACGACGTCGACGGCACCGGTGGGCGTGAGTTCCGGCATGGCTCGTCGCAGACGGGCCGACGATAGTGAAGGCCATACACCCACGTCAATTCGAAAGGGGGAATCTCTCCCCCTGGGCTGCCGCGGCAAAGCCGCGGCAGCCCATCCCCCGCCCGCTCGCGTTGCTCGCGTGGCGCTCGCTGCGCTCGCGCTACCGACGTGTACCGGGCTCGCGCTGGCGCGCGTCGCTCGGGATCCGCACGCCGGTGGTTCGGCCGAGGGCGCTGCTGCGCTCAGTCGCTGGAGCGGCGGGCTCGGGTGCCTGCCCAGGTCATTTGGCGTGCGACTCCCAGGAGGATCTGCACCTCGTCGTCGTCGAGCTCGGCGCGGCCGAGGAGGCGGCGGAGGCGGCGCATCATCGCCGGGGCTTCGTCGCCGTGGAGGAAGCTCACGGCCGTGAGGCCCGCTTCGAGCTTCGTCCAGAGGAGCTCGAGCCGCTCGTGCGGCGCGAGCGTGCGCTCGGCTTCGGCCGGCACCGCCGCGGTCCAGAGCTCGTAGGCGACGACCAGAACCGACTGCGCGAGGTTCAGCGAGCCGTACGCGTCGGACGTCGGGATGGTCAGCACGTGATGGCAGAGCTTGAGCTCTTCGAGCGTGAGTCCCGAATCCTCGGGACCGAAGACGAGCGCGACGTCGTTGGTCGCGGCGGCGGCGACGATGCGCGGTGCGAGCGTGCGGGGCGCGATGCCGCCGTCGCGCGCGGCCGTCGGCCGGCCGCTCGTGCCGACGACGAACCCGCAGCCCGCGAGGGCGTCGGCGAGCGTCGCGGCCTCGCGCCGCGCCGCGAGCACGTCGCCCGCGTGGACGGCGAGCGTGGCCGCGCGCGCCTCGTCGAGGTCGGCCGCGTCGACGAGGACGAGCCGTCCGAGGCCCATGTTCTTCATCGCGCGCGCCACGGCGCCGACGTTCTGCGCCTCGCGCGGCCGGACGAGGACGATGCGGACGCGATCGAGGCTCATGGGGCGGCCGTCGGTGCTCAGCGCGAGCTCGTGACGCCGCGCCGCGGACAGTAGGCGGCGATCGGGCAACGCGAGCAGTGCGGCGAGATCGGACGACAGAGGCGTTGCCCGAACGCGACCAGGATGTCGTTGATCTCGATCCAGTGCTCGGCGGGCAGGATCTTCCGAAGCGCCATCTCGGTGTCGTTCGGCGCCTTGGTGCGAACGTAGCCCCACCGGTTCGTGATGCGATGGACGTGCGTGTCGACGCAGATGCCCTGCGCCTTGAACCCGAGCGTGAGGACCAGGTTCGCGGTCTTCCGCCCGACGCCGTTCAACGTGAGCAGCGCATCCAGGTCGCAGGGCACCTTCCCGTCGAACCGCTCGAGCAACGCCCGACACACGTCCCGAATCGCCCGCGCCTTCGTCCGATAGAACCCCACCGGATAGATCAGCTTCGAAATCGTCGCCGCCGACAACTTCAGCATCGAACCGGGATCGTCCGCGCGCGCGAACAACTTCCGGGAAGCCACCGCCGTCGTCTCGTCCTGCGTCCGAAGACTCAGGATGGTGGAGATCAGGACGCGAAACGGATCCCCGGTGGTCTCGGCGATCAAAGTGACCGCCGGCGCCCCCCACGACGGCGCCTCACGACGAAGAATGCCCATGACGGTACCGATCTCGTCGCGTTGAAGCGCCCGCCGCCGAGCCGCAGGGGAGGCGAGCAACGAAGGTGCGGATGAAGACGCGCGACGACCCACGCGCCCTTATGCCGCGCGAGCCGTTCTTTTGCGAAGCGCCGTCGACAAGCAACTCTTGCGAGGCGCCGGCGGCACGCGCGTTCGGGGTGTGGGCCGATCGGCGGGTGCGATCTCGGCCGGGAGCGCGCCAGTGACCCCCAACCGAGCCAATATGGCTTACGCGCGGCAAGGCTCGCAGCACCCGCCGATCGGCCCATACCCCGAACGCGTTTCACGCAAGCCGCCGTCGCACCCCGCAACGATCGAGCGCATGCGTCGACAAACAGCCGCGTTGCGTGACCCCCGGGGATCGGCTGTAACTTCACGCGTGCCGCCCCGCGAACGCCTGCCCCGCGATTTCTTCTTGGTGACGGCCGCGAACCTAGCCTTCTTCCTGAACTTCGCATCGTTCTTCCTGCTCCCGGTCCACCTTCACGAGCTCGGCGTCAGCGAGCGCACGATCGGGCGCATGATGGGGACCGCAGGGTTCGCGGGTATCGTGGTGCTGCCATTTCTCGGCGTGCTCCTCGACCGCGTCGACCGCCGCCGCTTCGTCGTCGCCGGCGGCGCGGTGATGGCGGCGGCCTCGTTCGCGTACGTGCTGGTACCCGGCGCGAGCCCGGCGCTCTATGTGTTGCGCAGCATCCAGGGCTTCGCGTTCACCGCGTCGTTCGTCACCGCCTCGACGCTCGCCGCGGAGCTCGCACCCCTCGCGATCCGCGGCCGCGCGCTCGGGCTCTTCGGCATCTCGACGATCCTGACCCATGCGATCGCCCCCGCGCTCGGCGAGGTCATCGCGCGCCGCTTCGGCTTCGACGTGCTCTTCGCGTTCGCGGGCTCGCTCGGGATCGTATCGATGGCGCTCAGCCTCGCGGTGCGCACTCCGGACAAGGCCGCCCGCCCGGCGGGCGTCGTGACGGGCCGGGCGTCGATCCGGCACGAGCCGACGCTCTGGCTCGCCGCCGCGACGATGGCCGCCTGCGGCACGGGCTACGGTGCGGTGATGACCTTCGTGCCGACCTTCGTGCACGCCGTCGGGATCGACACCGTCGCGCCGTTCTTCGTGTCGTACTCGCTCGCGGCGATCACGGTGCGCCTCACGCTCGGCGGGCTCTCGGATCGCATCGGCCGCCGGCCGGTGCTCCTGCCCGCGATCGCGGTCCTCGGGCTCGCGATCCTGAGCCTCGGATCCGTCGACGGCGTCGCGGGGCTCGTGCTCGTCGGGCTCGTCTTCGGCGGCGGCCACGGGATGGTCTACCCGACGGCGAACGCGCTCATGGTCGATCTCAGCCACGCCGGCAACCTCGGGCGCGTGCAGACGCTCTTCGCGGGCTCGTTCAGCGTCGGCGTCGCGCTCAGCGCCTTCGTCTTCGGGGGCCTCATCGAAACCCACGGCTACCGCGTGACGTTCGCGGCCGCGGCGGCATGCGTCGGCGTCGGGCTCCTGCTGCTGTGGCTCGCGCCCGTTCGCGATGCCGAAGAGGTCGCGGAGGTCCTTACGGCAACCGACGGCAGCGAGTCGCAAACGGCCTGACTCTACACAGCCATCCAGCCGGGAGTGGGCCGGTTTCGTTTGGGCGACGTCGCGGCGAGAGCCGAGGCATCCGGCGAGGAGGCGGCCCGATCAGCGCGCACGCTGTTTGAGCGCGCGGCGCGCCGCGCGCGAGTTCGGGCGCGCCGGGCCGGCGACGAAGACGGATCGGCTTCGCCGCGTGTCGCCCAAACGAAACCGGCCCACTCCCGTCCCCCTCTTGTCATTCGCGATGCGGATTGCGAGGGTGCGCGCGCCATGCGCGTTCGTTGGCTCCGCTCGTTCGTCCGCACCGGCTGCGCCGCGCTCGCGCTCGCGGCCGCGAGCGAATCCGTCGCCGAGGAGCAGCGCGCGAATCTCCTGACGCTCGCCAACGGGACCGTCGTCGTCCGCGCGTCGGTCGATCCCGAGCGCGCGCTCGGCCTCGTCGACGGCAACGCGACGCAGGGCTGGAGCAATCAGCGGCCGAAAGACCGGCCGCCCTACGAGTTCGTGTTCGAGCTCCTGGCGCCGACGGTGCTCCGCGAGGTCGGCGTCGATACGGCGGGGAAGCGGCCGGGCGGAGCGGCCGGGGCCGCGGCGAAGACGATCGAGGTCGCGGCGTCGGCGAGCGGACCGGAGGACGGCTTCACGCCGCTCGGCACGATCGAGGTCGCCGAGGACGGCGCGGCGTCGATCCCCGTAAAGGACCCTACGCCCGTGCGCTGGCTGCGCTTCGTCGTGCGCGCCAATCATGGCAATGCCGACTGGACCTATCTCGACGAGGTGACGGCCGACGGCGACCAGCCGGCGGTCCCCGACGACGACGGCCGCTACACCGGCGCCTGGGAGAGCAATTTCGGTCCGATCGAGCTCGTGCAGACGGGTGCGCAGCTCGCCGGTTGCTACCGCGACGGGACGCTCGTGGGCAGCGTCGCCGGCGGCGTCGCGCGCTTGGCGTGGCAGGATCGCAACAGTCCGAAGGTGCACGGCACGGCACTCTTCGTCGTCGACGCGCGGAAGAACCTGACGGGCGTGCAGTATCGAAAGCCGAGCCGGGCGCGCTGGGGCGGACCGCCGGCGACCGCGAAGACACCTAAGACCGAGTGCAGCAAGACGCCGCCGCCCGCGAACCCGATCGCGGCCGCGCTCGCGACGCGCGGCACGATCGAGCTCTACGGCATCCACTTCGACTTCGACTCCGACGTGCTCCAGGCGCGCTCGGAGCCCGTGCTCCGCCAGCTCGCCGAAGCGCTCGGCACCGCCGCCGGACCCGCCGTGAACGTCGTCGGCCACACCGACGACGTCGGCGCCGACCCCTACAACCTCGACCTGTCCCGGCGTCGCGCCGACGCCGTCGTCGCGTGGCTCGCCGCGCACGGCGTCGTCCGCGGGCGTCTGACCCCGATCGGGCGCGGCGAGACCGAGCCCGTCGCCGACAACGGTACCGCCGACGGACGCGCGCTCAACCGCCGCGTGACCGTCGCCCAACGATCCGAGGAGAACCCATGATGCTGCGATCCTTCTTGCTCCAGGCACTCGTGCTCGTGACGACCGGCGCGACGGCCTCGGCCGGCGTCGTCATCGTCGGCACCTACACCGGAACCAAGACGCCGAAGGGCCGGACGGTCGAGTTCCGGATCCAGGACGGGCGCGGCAAGATCACCAGCGACCCGACGCAGGCCATCTACTACGACCACACGAAACGCACCGCGTACATCGTCGACAAACAGAAGGGCACCTCGCTCGAGATGACCGAGGACTCGGCGAAGCGGATGGGGGCGCAGCTCGCCGAAGCGCAGCGGATGATGGAGCAGAAGATGAAGGAGCTCCCGCCCGAGAAGCGCGCGATGGTCGAGCAGATGATGAAGGAGCAGGGCGGCGCGCCGCCGGCCGGGGGTCGGAAGCCGCTCACGTACGCGGCGGCGGGTAGCGGCAAGGTCGGAAGCTGGCCCTGCGACAAGTACGCCGCGTCGGGCGACGGCCGAACGGTCGAGGTCTGCACGGCGGACGCGGCGTCGGTCGGGATCCCGGCCGCGGATCTCGCGGTCTTCGAGGGCTTCCTCGATCTCTCGGAGAAGATGGCGGGCGAGGCCGCGGCCGCGGGGGGTCTCGGCTCGGGGCCCGATCGCGGGTTCCCCGGGCTTCCACTCGAGCGGAACGAGTCGCGCGGTGGCAAGGTCACCGATCGGTTCGTCATCGAGTCCATACAGAAGGAGGCCATTCCGGCCGCCGACCTCCAGGTTCCCGCCGGCATGAAGCCGGTCACCCCGCCTCCCGGTCGCTGAGGCCGAGCTTGATGGGTCCGATCTGCCCGCGTGATGGGCAGCCCGGGCTCGAATTTGAAGCAGCGGTCCGACGGGCATTTGCATCAGGATCTCGGATCGACCTCAGCAGCAGGACGAATCATCGCGCGTCCGTGGTCTAAGTAGGTGCAGTTGCGTGCGTATCCTCGCGCTCGCTCGCGGCGCCGCGGGTGGTGTCTCGGTGCCTCGTAGTGACTCCGTGAGTCGCCTTCAGGTTTGAAGAAGCCGCTTCGCTACGCCCGGAGGGGGACTGTTGCGATCCTCTGGGTGGATTGATTCCTCCACCCTACGGGCAGTCGATTGCTGCCGAAGCGCCGGCATGGGCGTTGCTGAACGGTGCTCGCAATCCACGATCTCGCAGCACTCACGTCGCCATACAGCCACTGAGCGCGCCGGCCGCGGGCCGGAGGAGGAAGGTTGATGAACAACACGATGCGGAGATTCTCGTACGCCGCGGCAGCCGGCGTACTCGCCGTCGCAAGCTCCGCGCTGGCGCAGGAGGGCGAAGCGGCCGCTCCCGCGGCGCCCACGTTCGATACCGGCGACACGGCCTGGATCCTGGTCAGCTCGGCGCTCGTGCTGATGATGACGATCCCCGGCCTCTTCCTTTTCTATGGCGGACTGGTCCGGTCGAAGAACGTGCTGTCGACGATCATGCACAGCTTCTTCTGCGCCGCGCTGATCAGCGTGACCTGGGTGCTCTACGGGTACTCGCTCGCGTTCGGACCGAGTCAGGGCGGCCTGATCGGCGGCTTCGACTACGTCGGGATGTCGAACGTGCTCGGCACGGCGCAGGCCCTCGCGCCGACGATCCCGCACATCCTGTTCGTCGTCTTCCAGGCGACGTTTGCGATCATCACGCCGGCCCTGATCTCGGGCACCTTCGCGGAGCGCATGAGCTTCCCCGCGTTCGCGCTCTACATGCTGCTCTGGACGACGTTCATCTACAGTCCGATCTGCCACTGGGTGTGGGGCGGCGGCTGGATCGGCACGCAGATCGGCGCGCTCGACTTCGCCGGCGGCACCGTCGTCCACATCTCGAGCGGCGTCTCGGCGCTCGTGACCGCGATGTATCTCGGCAAGCGCATGGGCTACCCGCAGCAGCCGATGCCGCCGCACAACCTCGCGTTCACCGTGATCGGTGCCAGCCTCCTCTGGGTCGGCTGGTTCGGCTTCAACGCCGGCAGCGCGGTGGGCGCCGGTGAGCTCGCCGCGGTCGCGTTCCTCAACACCAACACCGCCGCGGCCGCCGCGGCCCTCTCCTGGATGGCCGCGGAATGGATTCGCTCCGGCAAGCCCACGATCCTCGGTGCGGCGTCGGGTGCGGTCGCGGGTCTCGTCTGCATCACGCCCGGCGCCGGCTTCGTGACGCCGATGGCCTCGATCATCTTCGGGCTCCTGGCCGGCGTCGTTTGCTACGCCGCCGTCAGCCTGAAGCCGAGCTTCGGCTACGACGACGCGCTCGACGTCGTCGGCGTGCACCTCGTCGGTGGAACGCTCGGCGCCCTCCTGACCGGCGTGTTCGCGACCAAGGCCATCAACTCCGCGGTTCCGACCCTCAGCCTCGGGCTCGACGGCGGGCTCCTCTACGGCTACCCGGGGCTCGTGATGAAGCAGATCATGGCCGTCGCCGCGACGTACATCTTCTGCGGTCTCGGCAACCTCGTGATCCTCGTCATCGTCAACGCGATCACGCCGATCCGGCCGATGGCGGACGACGAGAGCATGGGCCTCGACCTGTCGCAGCACAGCGAGCAGGCGTACACGAGCTAGTTTCATCGGAGCCGGTCGTCACCGGTTCCGTGCAGCGGAGCGCGCAACCCATTGGTCGGTCCGGGCCGATGGGTTGCGCGTTTTCTTTCAGGGCTTCGGTTCGCGCGACCGCCTGCGGCGGTTGCGCGTTTTTTCTCGAGGCGTCGGTTCGCGCGACCGCCTGCGCGGCGGTTGCGCGTTTTTTCGTGATGCACTAGCCCGGCGACCATGCCGATCCGTCTCGTCGTCGCGGACGATCACGCGCTCTTCCGTCAGGGCCTGCGGTCGCTGTTCCGCGAGCATCCCGACTTCGAGGTGGTGGCCGAGGTCGAGCGCGCGAGCGATCTGTTGACGACGCTCGCCGCGACGCCCGCCGACCTGCTGCTCCTCGATCTCCAGATGGAGCGCTGGATGATGAACGACATCGAGACGCTTGCGGGTGTCACGAGAGTCGTCGTGCTGACCGGGAGCGAGCGCATCGAGGACGGGCTCGCCGCGGTTCGCCTCGGCGCGCGCGCCGTCGTGCAGAAGCGGTTCGGCATCGACACCTTGATCGAGGCGATCCGCGCCGTGCACGAGGGCCTCGTGTGGATGCCCGCGACGCTGCAAGCCGAGCTCGCCTCACAGCTCCGCGGCACGCCCGCCGTCAAGCTGACGACCCGCGAGAGCGAGATCGTCCGCTGCGTCGCTCTCGGCATGCGCAACACCGAGATCGCCGAGCGCTGCCGCATCAGCGAGACGAC
>Ga0268299_1001490_pt1 | contig 40227 bp, 38 predicted proteins | sample NOBtaG_FD_193484 | JGI IMG/M metagenome (GOLD analysis project Ga0268299, IMG submission 193484) | Activated sludge microbial communities from bioreactor in Nijmegen, Gelderland, Netherland - NOB reactor | ecosystem: Engineered > Bioreactor > Aerobic > Activated sludge | place: Netherlands... | reverse complement strand
TGTTGCTGCGGCGTGAGGCTCAGCCGCGACGGGCCTTCACCGCTGCGGCCAGGACGTCCAGCACCTCGAGCGAGTCGTCCCAGCCGATGCAGGCGTCGGTGATGCTCTGGCCGTAGACCAGCTGGGTCGGGTCGTCCTTGCCGGCACTGAACTTCTGCGCGCCGGCCTGCAGGTGACTCTCGACCATCACCCCGAAGACCTGGCGGCCGCCCCCGGCGATCTGGCCGGCGATGTCGCGCGCCACGTCGAGCTGCTTCTGGTGCTGCTTGCTGCTGTTGGCATGCGAGCAATCGACCATCAGCGTGGCGGGCAGGCCGGCCCTGGCCAGTTCGGCGCAGGCCGCGCCGACGCTGGCGGCGTCGTAGTTCGGCGCCTTGCCGCCGCGCAGGATGACGTGGCAGTCCTTGTTGCCGCGCGTCTCGACGATCGCCACCTGGCCGTTCTTGTGCACCGACAGGAAATGGTGCGGCCGGCTGGCTGACTGGATCGCGTCGACCGCGATCTTGAGGTTGCCGTCGGTGCCGTTCTTGAAGCCGATCGGCGCGCTGATGCCCGAGGCCAGTTCGCGGTGCACCTGGCTCTCGGTCGTGCGGGCGCCGATCGCACCCCAGGAGATCAGGTCACCGATGTACTGCGGCGAGATCACGTCGAGAAACTCGCTGCCGGCCGGCAGGCCGAGGCGGCCGATCTCCAGCAGCAGCTGGCGCGCGATGCGCAGGCCCTCGTCGATGCGGAAGCTCTCGTCGAGATACGGGTCGTTGATCAGGCCCTTCCAGCCGACCGTCGTGCGCGGCTTCTCGAAGTAGACACGCATCACGATCTCGAGTGCGCCCGCGTGCTTGTCCCGCTGGGCCTTGAGCTTGCGCGCGTAGTCCATCGCCGCCGCCGGGTCGTGGATCGAGCAAGGCCCCATGATGACCAGCAGGCGGTCGTCCTGGCCGTTCATGATGTCGCGGATGCGGCGCCGGGTGCTGACCACCAGTTCCTCGACCGCTGTGCCGCGCACCGGGAAGAAGCGGATCAGGTGCTCCGGGGGCGGCAGCGGCATCACGTCCTCGATGCGTTCGTCGTCGGTCTGGCTGGTCTTGTCGGCGGGCGGCGCCCATCCCTCGGGGACGTTGGCGGACAGGGCATTCATCGGCTTCTCCTGCGGGTCGTTCGTGATCGGATCAGGGCGCGGTGCGGGCGAAAAAAAACCGCCGGGGGAGACCCGGCGGTTTGGGGATTCGGCTGCGCTGCGTTTGCTTAGGCGCTGGCCTCTCCTCCGCCGGGGCGGTGCGAGAACCAGAAGTACGCAAAAAAGTAGGCGTTCGAACGCATGGGTTGGAATGTAGCACGGGGTCGGCGCGGCCGGCGCGCGCTGTTGCGCTCGCGCCGCGTGCCGCGCCTCAGTAGGCCGCGGCCTCGAAGCCCTGGGCCTGGAGGGCGGCGATCACGGCACCGATGTGCTCGTGGTTGCGCGTCTGCAGCACCAGTTCGACCTCGACGTTGAGTGCCGCCAGCATCGTGAAGGCGCGCTGGTGATGCACCTCCTCGATGTTGGCGCCAGCCTCGGCGACGACCGCCGTGATGCGCGCCAGCGCGCCCGGCGTGTCGCGGGCACCGACACGGATGCGCGCCAGACGGCCGGCGCGCACCATGCCGCGCTCGATGATCGCGGCCAGCAGCAGCGGGTCGATGTTGCCGCCGCACAGCACCAGGCCGACCTTGCGGCCGGCAAAGCGCCGCGGATCCTTCAGCAGCGCGGCCAGGCCGGCGGCGCCGGCGCCTTCGACCAGCGTCTTCTCGATCTCGAGCAGCATCACGATGGCCTGCTCGATGTCGCCCTCGTCGACCAGCACCAGGTCGTCGACCAGGGCCTTGATCAGCTCCCGCGTCAGGCGTCCCGGTTCGCCGACCGCGATGCCTTCGGCGATGGTGCTCGATCCTTGCGGATGGGCCGTGCCCTTGATCGCGTTGACCATCGCCGGGAAGCGCGAGGTCTGCACGCCGACGATCTGCAGCGAGGGCTTCAGCGCCCGCGCGACCGTGGCGATGCCGGAGATCATGCCGCCGCCGCCGACGGCGATCACCAGCGTGTCCAGGCCGGGCTGCTGGCGCAGCATCTCGAGAGCGATCGTGCCCTGGCCGGCGATCACCAGCGGGTCGTCGAAGGGGTGGACGAAGGCCAGGCCTTCGGCCTCGGCCACGCGCATGGCCTCGGCGCGCGCCTCGTCGAAGCTCTCGCCGTGCAGCAGCACCTCGGCGCCGAAGCCGCGGGTGCGCTCGACCTTCACCGTCGGCGTGTGCCGCGGCATCACGATCACCGCGCGCAGACCCAGCCGTTGCGCGTGGTGGGCCACGCCCTGCGCGTGGTTGCCGGCCGAGGCCGCGATCACGCCCTTCAGGGAGGCGCCGTCCTGGGTCAGCGTCAGCAGCTTGTTCAGCGCGCCGCGCTCCTTGAAGGAGGCGGTGAACTGCAGGTTCTCGAACTTCAGGAAGACCTGGGCGCCGGTGATCTGCGACAGCGTCTTGGACTCGACGCAGGGCGTTTCCAGCACCTGGCCGGCGAGGCGCCCGGCAGCGGCTTCGACATCGGCCAGCGTGACCGGTGTCGCAACGCTCAAGCCGTGCCCCCGACGGTCAGGCCGTCGATGCGCAGGGTGGGTTGACCGACGCCGACCGGCACGCTCTGGCCTTCCTTGCCGCAGGTGCCGACGCCGGTGTCGAGCTTCATGTCGTTGCCGACCATCTTGACGCGCGTGAGCGCGTCCGGGCCGTTGCCGATGATGGTGGCGCCCTTCACCGGGTACTGGATGCGGCCGTTCTCGACCCAGAAGGCCTCGCTGGCCGAGAACACGAACTTGCCGCTGGTGATGTCGACCTGGCCGCCGCCGAAGTTGGTGGCGTACAGGCCCTTCTTCATCGATGCGACGATCTCGTCGCTGGTCTTGTCGCCGCCCAGCATGTAGGTGTTGGTCATGCGCGGCATCGGCACATGGGCGTAGCTCTCGCGGCGGCCGTTGCCGGTGGGCGCCACCTTCATCAGCCGCGCGTTCATCGAGTCCTGGATGTAGCCCCGGAGGATGCCGTCCTCGATCAGCACGTTGCGCTGCGTGGCGTTGCCCTCGTCGTCGACATTGAGCGAGCCGCGGCGGTCGGGGAGGGTGCCGTCGTCGAGCACGGTCACGCCCTTGGCGGCGACGCGCTGGCCGATGCGGCCGCTGAAGGCCGACGATCCCTTGCGGTTGAAGTCGCCCTCCAGGCCATGGCCGATGGCCTCGTGCAGCAGGATGCCGGGCCAGCCGGGGCCCAGCACCACGGTCATCTCGCCGGCCTTCGCGGGCCGGCTCTCCAGGTTGGTCAGCGCGGCGTTGACGGCCTGGTCGACGTAGCTGGCGATCATGTCGTCGTGGAAGTAGCCGAGGCCGAAGCGCCCGCCGCCGCCGCTGGACCCCATCTCGCGCCGGCCGTTCTGCTCGGCGATCACCGTCACCGACAGTCGCACCAGCGGCCGCACGTCGGCGGCGATCGTCCCGTCGGCGCGCGCCACCAGCACCACGTCGTACTCGCTCGCCACGCCGGCCATCACCTGCGCGATGCGCGGATCCTTGGCGCGCGCCATCTTCTCGACCTTCTCGAGCAGCGCCACCTTCTGCGTGCTGTCGAGCGTGGCGATCGGATCCATCGGTGCATAGAGCACGCGGCTGCCTGCCAGCCTGGCGGCGCCACCGACCTTGACCCTGCGGCTCGCGCCCGAGGCCGCGATCGTCCGCACGGTACGCGCGGCGTCCAGCAGCGCGGCCTCGGAGATGTCGTCGCTGTAGGCGAAGGCGGTCTTCTCGCCGACCACGGCGCGCACGCCGACACCCTGGTCGATGCCGAAGCTGCCGCTCTTGACGATGCCTTCCTCCAGGCTCCAGCCTTCGCTGCGCGTGTACTGGAAGTAGAGGTCGGCATCGTCGATGCGATGCTCGCCGATCATGCGCAACGCGCCGGCCAGCTTGGCTTCGTCGAGACCGTAGGGCTCGAGCAGCAGCGTCTTGGCGACCGCCAGACGCTCGACGGTGGGTTCGCGAGAGATCATGGGTCGATTCTAGGCAGCTGCCTACCACCCTGCGCTTGAAGTTTCTTTACCGCGGCGATACCGATCGCCGTCCGCGGCGGCCTGGCCCGGGCGCGTTGTGCAGGCGTGGGGTCGTCCCACCGAACGCAGCGAAAGGAAACCGCATGCGCACCGCCCGCACCCTGGCCGCCCTTGCCCTGCTCGCCCTGGCCGGCACCGGCATCGCCCAGGCCACCCCGTACCGCGCCGCGACGCCGGACCGCCACGAGTGGCAGCAGGACCAGCGCATCCGCCACGGTCTCGCCACCGGCGCGCTGACGCGCCACGAGGCGCGCGTGCTGAACCAGCGCCAGGACCACATCGATGCGCTCGAGCGGCAATTCCGTGCCGACGGCTGGTACAGCCCGCGAGAGCGTCGCCAGGTCGCCCAGCTGGAGCGCGACCTCGATCGCGACATCACGCGCGAACTGCGCGATCGCCAGACTGCCTGGCACCGCTGAAGCGCTTCTCAGCGCGCGCCGTCCTCGGACTTGAGGGCGAGCGCGCGCTCGTAGAGCGCGTTGCGCGGCGCGCCGCTCGCCTCGGCCGCCAGCGCGACGGCCTGCTTCAGCGGCAAGGCCGCCAGCAGGACCCGCAACAGCCGCTCGGCCGCATCGGTGGGGCGGTCGGGCGCCGGAGCCGCCGTCGCGTGCACGACCACGACGAACTCCCCGCGCGAGCGGTTCGGCTCGGCCGCCAGCCAGGCGGGCAGTGCCGACGCCGCCAGGGTGTCGATGGCCTCGAACTGCTTGGTGAGCTCGCGGCACAGCGTCACCGTGCGCTGCGGCACGGCCTCGGCCAGCGCACCGGCCAGCGCTTCGATGCGGTGCGGCGACTCGAGCAGCAGCAGCGTCTGCGGTTCGGCGGCCAGGGCCCGCAGCTGGGCGGCCCGCTCGGCAGCCCGGGACGACAGGAAGCCGACGAACCGGAAGCCCGGCGACTGGGCGTCCCCGGCGGCGCTCAGCGCGGCGGTGAGGCTGCTGGCGCCCGGCAGCGGCAGCACGCGGTGGCCGGCCGCCCGTACCGCGGCCACCAGGCGGGCGCCGGGATCGCTGACAGCCGGCGTCCCGGCGTCGCTGGCGTAGGCAATGCGCTCGCCGCGCACCAGCCGGTCGACCACGGCCTGCGAGGCCCCGGCCTCGTTGTGCTCGTGCAGCGCGAGCAGGGGCTTGTCGATGCCGAAATGGCGCAGCAGCGCGCCGGTGACGCGTGTGTCCTCGCAGGCCACCGCATCGACCAGACCCAGCACGTGCAGCGCGCGCAGGCTCAGGTCGGCCAGGTTGCCGATCGGCGTGGCCACGACATAGAGCGCGCCTTTGGGATACTGCTGCGCGCCGGCCGCGCTGGCGGCGGCCTGCTGGATCAACGAGGCATCGATGCTCACGACCAAGGACCGAGGCGATGAGGGGGAGGACCGCGCGCTGGCCCACCTGCAGCGCGCCGGCCTGAGGCTGGTGGAGCGCAATTATCGAGTCGCCGCCGGACCGCGTGCCCGGGGCGGCGAGATCGACCTGGTGCTGCGCGAGCGCGACGGCACCCTGGTCTTCGTCGAGGTGCGCCGGCGCGGGGACACCCGCCACGGCGGCGCGGCCCTCAGCGTGTCGGCGACCAAGCGGCAGCGCCTGGTCTATGCGGCCCGCCGCTACCTGATGCGCTATGCCTCGCCGCCGCCCTGCCGTTTCGACGTGGTCGCGATCGACGGCGAGCGGCTCGAATGGCTGCGGGCCGCCTTCGGCGCCGATTGACAGCTCGATACAGCTGGACGGAACCGCTGGTCACGAAGTCGTGTCATATCATCGTGAGCATGCTTGAACAACGCATCCAGCGGCACTTCTTCGACAGTGCCGACCTGAAGAACCAGTGCGCCGAGGTCCTCAGCAAGCCGATTGCCGACGCGGTGCAGGCCGTGCTGGGCTGCATCACCGCGGGCGGCAAGGTGCTGGCCTGCGGCAACGGCGGATCGGCCAGTGACGCCCAGCACTTCGCCGCCGAGTTCGTCGGCCGTTTCGAGCGCGAGCGACCGGGTCTGGCCGCGGTCGCGCTGAACACCGACACCTCGATCCTGACCGCCATCGGCAACGACTACGACTACAACTCGGTGTTCTCCAAGCAGGTGCAGGCGCTCGGCAACCCGGGCGACGTGCTGCTGGCCATCACCACCAGCGGCAACTCGGCCAACGTGCTGGCCGCCGTCGACGCGGCGCACGACAAGGACATGACCGTGATCGCGCTGACCGGCCGCAACGGCGGCAAGCTCGCCCAGCGCCTGCTGGAAACCGACGTGAACATCTGCGTGCCGCACGAGCGGACCGCGCGCATCCAGGAAGTGCACATCCTCGCGATCCACTGTCTGTGCGATGCCGTCGACGTGCAGTTGCTCGGCGAACAGGACCCCGCATGACGACGACCCGATCCTTCCTCACCCTGCCCGCGACGCTGCTCGCCGTCGCCCTGCTGTCGGGTGCCCTGAGCGCCTGTGCGCCGCTGCTGCTCGGCGGCGCTGCGGTCGGCGGCGCGATGGTCTATGCGGACCGTCGCACCTCGGGGGCACAGCTCGAGGACCAGGGCGTCGAGCTCAAGGCCGGGCCGCGCATCCGCGAGGCCATCGGCGAGCGCGGTCACGTCAACGTGACCAGCTTCAACCGCACCGTGCTGCTGACCGGCGAGGTGCCGACCGAGGCCGACAAGGCGGCGGCCGAGGCGGCGATCACGAAGCTGGAGAACGTGCGCGCCACGCTCAACGAGCTGGTGGTCGCACCCAACAGCTCGCTGGTCGACCGTTCGAACGATGCCTTGATCACCAGCAAGGTCAAGGCGAGCTACGTCGATGCCAAGGACATCTTTGCCAACGCCTACAAGGTCGTGACCGAGCGGGGCGTCGTCTATCTCATGGGCCGTGTCACCGAGCGCGAGGCCGACCGCGGCGTCGCGATCGCCCGCGGGGTCTCCGGGGTCACCAAGGTCGTGAAGGCCTTCGAGATCATCACCGAGGACGAACTCGCCGGCTACCGCACCAGGACGGCCCCGCCGGCCAGCCCGACGCCGGCCCGCTGAGTCAGGCGCCTCAGCCGAGGCGCCGGATCAGGCTCGAGGTGTCCCAGCGCCGGCCGTCCATGGCCTGCACGTCGGCGTAGAACTGGTCCACCAGGGCGGTGACGGGCAGGCGCGCGCCGTTGCGCTGCGCTTCCTCGAGGCACAGGCCCAGGTCCTTGCGCATCCAGTCGACCGCGAAGCCGAAGTCGAACTTGCCGTCGATCATCGTCGGGCCGCGGTTGTCCATCTGCCAGCTCTGCGCGGCGCCCTTGCCGATCACGCCGAGCACCGCCTTCATGTCCAGCCCGGCCTTCTGGCCGAAGGCGATGGCCTCGGCCAGGCCCTGCACCAGGCCGGCGATCGCGATCTGGTTGACCATCTTGGCGAGCTGGCCCGAGCCGGCCTCGCCCAGCAGCGTGACGGCCTTCGAGAAGGCCATCGCCACCGGCTGGATCTTCGCGAAGGCGGCCGCGTCGCCGCCACACATCACGGTCAGCATGCCGTTGATGGCGCCGAGGTTGCCGCCCGAGACCGGCGCATCGATGAAGGCCAGGCCGCGGCCCTTCGCCGCGGCCGCCAGCTCGCGCGCGATGTCGGCCGAGGCGGTGGTGTGGTCGACGAACACCGCACCCGGCTTCATGCCGTGGAAGGCGCCGGCTTCGCCGAGCGTCACCGCGCGCAGGTCGGCGTCGTTGCCGACGCAGGCGAACACGATGTCGGCGCCCGCGACCGCCGCCTGCGGCGTGGCGGCGCTCGCACCGCCGTACTCGGTGACCCAGGCCTGGGCCTTGGCCGCGGTGCGGTTGTAGACGGTCACGCGGTGGCCGGCGCGCGCCAGGTGACCGGCCATCGGGTGGCCCATCACGCCCAGGCCCAGGAAGGCCACGGTCTGCGGGGGAACGGGGTCGTAGGTCTTGCTGCTCATCGCCATCGTCTCCGGAAAGGAAAACGGCCTCGAGACGAGGCCGTCCATGCGGGCGAATGATCGCCTAAACGATGCTGAGATGCTCGGTGCCGGCCGCGAGGTCGGCGTTGCGCGCCCGGTTGCTGTTGAGCTTGATCTGCAGCCGCAGGTCGTTGACCGAGTCGGCGTTGCGCAGCGCGTCCTCGTACGTGATCATCTGGCCCTCGTAGAGGTCGAACAGGCTCTGGTCGAAGGTCTGCATGCCGAGCTCGCGGCTGCGCTTCATCAGCTCCTTGATGTCGGTGACTTCGCCCTTGAAGATCAGGTCGGCGATCAGCGGCGTGTTCAGCATGATCTCCACCGCGGCGACCCGCCCCTTGCCTTCCTGGCGCGGCACCAGGCGCTGCGAGACCAGCGCCTTCAGGTTCAGCGACAGGTCCATCAGCAGCTGGGCGCGGCGCTCCTCGGGGAAGAAGTTGATGATGCGGTCCAGCGCCTGGTTGGCGCTGTTGGCGTGCAGCGTGGCCATGCACAGGTGGCCGGTCTCGGCGAAGGCGACGGCGTGCTCCATCGTCTCGCGGTCGCGGATCTCGCCCATCAGGATCACGTCGGGCGCCTGGCGCAGCGTGTTCTTCAGGGCCGCCTCCCAGCCGTCGGTGTCGATGCCGACCTCGCGCTGCGTGACGATGCAGTTCTTGTGCGGATGCACGAACTCGACCGGGTCCTCCACCGTGATGATGTGGCCGTAGGAGTTCTCGTTGCGGTGGTCGACCATGGCGGCGAGCGAGGTGCTCTTGCCCGAGCCGGTGGCGCCGACGAAGATCACCAGTCCGCGCTTGGACAGCGACACGTCCTTCAGGATCTGCGGCAGGCCCAGCGCGTCGATGGTCGGGATCTTGGCCGGGATGGTCCGCAGCACCAGGCCGACGTTGCCCTGCTGCATGAAGGCATTGGCACGGAAGCGGCCGATGCCGGTCGGTGCGACCGCGAAGTTGCACTCCTTGCTGCGCTCGAACTCCGCGGCCTGCTTGTCGTTCATGATCGAACGCGCCAGCGCGATCGTGTGCTGCGGCGTCAGCGGCTGCGGCGACACCTTGGTCACCCGCCCGTCGACCTTGATCGCCGGCGGGAAGTCCGCCGTCAGGAAGAGGTCCGAGCCAGTGCGGGCGACCAGCAGGCGCAGCAGGTCGTTGACGAATTTCGACGCTTGATCGCGTTCCATCGAGGGCTCCCTTTCACCACCGGCGGCCGAGGCTCAACCGCCGGACAACAAGGCTGACAGTCTGGCGCCGACCTGGCGCAACCGCAAGGACAAACGTCTCGCCAGCGACGCCAGCAGGGCCAGTGCCAGCCGCGGCTCGGCGGCCATCAGAGCCTCGAAGCGCGGCGCTTCCAGCACCGCCAGCAGGCAGGGCGTGAGCGTGGTGCAGGCCGAGAAGCGCGAGCCGGCATCGAGCATCGACATCTCGCCGACCATGTCGCCGGGCTTCACCTCGGCCAGGCGCGTGCGGGCACCGCCGGCCGGCACGCGCTCGACCGCGATCCGGCCCTCCAGCACCACCAGCAGGTAGTCGCCCTGCTCGTCCTGGCCGATCAGCTGGGCGCCGGCCGGCACGCTGACGTAGTCGAGGAAGCCGGCCAGTCGCTGCAACTCGTCGGGCGCAAGATCCAGCGCATGGCTGTCGGCCTGCCACAGTTGCGCGAACAGGGCCGCGCCCTGACGGGCGTCGAGCGGCCTGGCCCCGACGCCGACGGCGCGGGCCGGCCAGCGGACCGGCGCCAGCGCGTCGTTCCCCGCGGGCTCGGCGTCGGCGTCTCGGTCGGGCGACTTCTTCACGACGACACCACCGCAGGGCGAGGCGAGCCGCGGCTCAGCCCGGGAAGTTCTCGGGCGACTTGGCCTTGCCGCGCGCCTCGGCGGGCGTGATGATGTTGCGGCGCACCAGGTCCGACAGGTTCTGGTCCAGGGTCTGCATGCCCATGCTGTTGCCGGTCTGGATCGAGCTGTACATCTGCGCCACCTTGGCCTCGCGGATCAGGTTGCGGATGGCCGGTGTGCCCAGCATGATCTCGTGCGCGGCGACGCGGCCGGAGCCGTCCTTCAGCTTGCACAGCGTCTGCGAGATCACGCCGATCAGCGACTCCGACAGCATCGCGCGCACCATGTCCTTCTCGGCGGCCGGGAAGACGTCGATCACGCGGTCGATGGTCTTGGCGGCACTCGACGTGTGCAGGGTGCCGAACACCAGGTGACCGGTCTCGGCGGCGGTCAGCGCCAGGCGGATGGTCTCCAGGTCGCGCATTTCGCCGACCAGGATCGCGTCCGGGTCCTCGCGCAGCGCCGAGCGCAGCGCGTTGCTGAATGACAGCGTGTGCGGGCCGACCTCGCGCTGGTTGATCAGGCAGCGTTTGGAGTCGTGCACGAACTCGATCGGGTCCTCGACGGTCAGCACGTGGCCGTACTCGTTCTCGTTGAGGTGGTTGACCATCGCCGCCAGCGTGGTCGACTTGCCCGATCCGGTCGGGCCGGTCACCAGCACCAGGCCGCGCGGCTTGAGCGACAGCTCGGCGAAGATCTTCGGCGCGGCCAGCTGCTCCAGCGTCAGGATCTTGCTCGGGATGGTCCGGAACACGGCGCCGGCGCCGCGGTTCTGGTTGAAGGCGTTGACGCGAAAGCGCGCCAGGCCCTGGATCTCGAACGAGAAGTCGCATTCCAGCGTCTCCTCGTAGGCCTTGCGCTGCGCGTCGTTCATGATGTCGTACACCATGTCGTGGACGCTCTTGTGGTCGAGCGGGTCCACGTTGATGCGCCGCACGTCGCCGTGCACACGGATCATCGGTGGCAGGCCGGCGGACAAGTGCAGGTCGGATGCCTTGTTCTTGACCGAGAAGGCCAGCAGCTGGGTGATGTCCATGGATGATGATGCAGACGCATCGCGCGCCTGACGGCAGAGGGCTGGATGATTATGGCGACGATCTCGAGCAAGATACAAGAAGTGAGCGGGCGCATCGCACGCGCTTGCGATGCGGCCGGCCGTCCCGTGGCAAGCGTCACGCTGCTGGCGGTCAGCAAGACGCAAGGCCCTGACGCGGTGCGCGAAGCGGTGGCGGCCGGGCAACGCGCCTTCGGCGAGAACTACGTGCAGGAAGCGCTGGACAAGATGGTCGCGCTGGCCGACCTGCGGCCGCGCGTCGAGTGGCACCTGATCGGTCCGCTACAGAGCAACAAGACCCGCGCGGTGGCCGAAGCCTTCGACTGGGTGCATGCGATCGACCGCCTGAAGCTCGCGCAGCGCCTGAGCGAGCAGCGCCCGGCCGCCCTGCCGCCCCTGCAGGTCTGCCTGCAGGTCAACATCAGCGGCGAGGCCAGCAAGAGCGGCGTCGCGCCGGACGAGGCCCTGGCATTGGCGCAGTCGGTCGCCGCCCTGCCGCGACTGAAGCTGCGCGGGTTGATGGCCATCCCCGAACCGATCGACGGGATCGAGGCCCAGCGACGCCCGCACCGCGCCCTGCGCGAACTGCTGGTCGCCCTGAACGCCGGGGGCCTGGCGCTGGACACGCTGTCGATAGGCATGACCGCCGACCTCGAGGCCGCGGTGCTGGAAGGCGCGACGATCGTGCGCGTCGGCACCGCGATCTTCGGCGCGCGGGCGCCGGCGGCCTGACTCAGGCCTTTCGCCAGCGGCGCCAGAGCTCGGCGAACTCGCCCACCAGTCCGCGGCGGAAGGCCAGGACGCAGACGATGAAGATCAGCCCGGTGACCAGCGTCACCGATTCGCCCAGGCCGTTGAACCAGGCGATGCCGGTGGTCTCGGCCAGCGCCTTGCCCAGGTCGCCGATCTTGTTCTCGAGGGCGATGATGACGAGTGCGCCGACGATCGGGCCGATCATCGTGCCCATGCCGCCGACCAGGGTCATCAGGATCACGGCGCCGGAGGTGGTCCACACCGCGTCGGTCAGCGTCGCGAAGCCCAGCACCAGGGTCTTGGTCGCGCCGGCCAGGCCGGCCAGCGCGGCCGACAGGACGAAGGCCACCAGCTTGAAGCGCTCGACGTCGTAGCCCAGCGAGACGGCGCGCGCCTCGTTCTCGCGGATCGAGGTCAGCACCTGGCCGAAGGGCGAGTGCACGGTGCGGTAGATCAGCCAGAAGGCGCCGATGAAGATCGCCAGCACCACGTAGTACAGCGTCAGGTCGGACGCCAGGTCCAGCCCGAGGAAGTTGCCGCGCGGCACCGACTGCAGGCCGTCCTCGCCGCCGGTGAAGGGCGCCTGCAGGAAGTAGAAGAACAGCATCTGCGCCAGCGCCAGCGTGATCATCGAGAAGTAGATGCCGCTGCGGCGGATCGCCAGCCAGCCGAAGGCCAGGCCGGTCAGCGCGGCCATCGCGGTGCCGAACAGCAGGCCCAGCGGTGCCGGGAAGCCCCACACCTTGAGCGCGTGCCCGGCGGTGTAGGCCGCCATGCCGAGGAAGGCCGCATGGCCGAAGCTCAGCAGGCCGGTGAAGCCGATCAGCAGGTTGAAGGCGCACGCGAACAGCGCGTAGCACATCACCTTCATCACGAAGATCGGGTACGCGCCGATCGCCGGCAGCAGCGCGATCGCGATGAACAGCGCGGCGTAGCCGAGCAGCGGGGAACGGGTGGGGGTCATCGCTCTTTCCCGAACAAGCCCGCGGGGCGCACCAGCAGCACGATCGCCATGACGACGAACACGACCGTGCTCGAGGCCTCGGGGTAGAACACCTTGGTCAGGCCCTCGATCACGCCCAGCCCCAGGCCGGTGAGGATGGATCCGAGGATCGAGCCCATGCCGCCGATCACGACCACCGCGAACACCACGATGATCAGGTTGCTGCCCATCAGCGGCGAGACCTGCAGGATCGGCGCCGCCAGCACGCCGGCGAAAGCCGCCAGCGCCACGCCGCCGGCGTAGGTCAGCGTGATCATGCGCGGCACGTTGATGCCGAAGGCCTGCACCAGGCGCGGGTTCTCGGTGCCGGCGCGCAGCGTCGCGCCCAGCGAGGTCTTCTCGATCAGCGCCCACACCGCGAGGCAGACCACCACCGAGGCGACGACCACCCAGGCGCGGTAGTTCGGCAGGATCATGAAGCCGAGGTTGGTGGCGCCCTGCAGCGCGTCGGGCACCGGGTAGGGCTGGCCCGAGACGCCGTAGAAGCTGCGGAAGATGCCCTCGGTCACCAGCGTGATGCCGAAGGTCAGCAGCAGGCCGTAGAGGTGGTCGAGCTTGTAGAGCCACTGCAGCAGCAGCCGCTCGATCAGGATGCCCAGCATGCCCACCACCAGCGGCGCCGCGATCAGCATCACCCAGTAGTTCAGCCCCAGGTACTCCAGCCCCATCCAGGCCAGGAAGGCCCCCATCATGTACAGCGCCCCGTGGGCGAAGTTGATGATGTTGAGCATGCCGAAGATCACCGCCAGGCCCAGCGACAGCATCGCGTAGAACGAGCCGTTCACCAGGCCCAGCAGCAGCTGGCTCAGGAACGCGGACAGCGGAATGCCGAAGATCTCCATCGCGACCGTCTCAGTCCGTTGTCCGTCCCGGGATCACTTCTTGACCAGCGGGCACTTGCTGTCGGCGAGCTTGGTGTAGGCGTCGTCGCCCGGGATCTTCTGGATCACGTTGTAGTAGTCCCAGGGCTCGGTCGACGCCGACGGCGCCTTCACCTGCATCAGGTACATGTCGTAGCGGTGGCGGCCGTCCGGGCCGATCTTGCCGCCCTTGGCGAACATGTCGTTGACCGGCGTGGCCTTCATCTGCGCGATGACCTTGTCGGCGTCGTCGGTCTTGGTCGCCTCGACGGCCTTCAGGTAGTGCATCGCGGCCGAGTAGTCGCCGGCCTGGATCATCGACGGCATGCGCTTCATCTTCTCGAAGAAGCGGCGGCTCCAGGCGCGCGACTCGGGGCTCTGGTTCCAGTACCAGCCGTCGGTCAGGTACATGCCCTCGGTGGCCTTCAGGCCCAGCGCGTGGATGTCGTTGATGAACATCAGCAGGCCGGCCAGCTTCATCGTCTTGGTGATGCCGAACTCGTTGGCCGCCTTGATCGAATTGATGGTGTCGCCGCCGGCGTTGGCCAGGCCGAGGATCTGCGCCTTGCTCGACTGGGCCTGCAGCAGGAAGGACGAGAAGTCGCTGGCCGACAGCGGGTGCTTGACGCTGCCGACGATCTGGCCGCCGGCCTTCGTCACGACCGCCGAGGTGTCGTTCTGCAGCGAAGCGCCGAAGGCGTAGTCGGCGGTCAGGAAGTACCAGGTCTTGCCGCCCGACTTGACCACCGCGTTGCCGGTGCCGTTGGCCAGTGCCACGGTGTCGTAGGCGTAGTGGATCGTGTAGGGCGTGCAGTCCTCGTTGGTCAGGCGCGCGCTGGCGGCGCCGATCGAGATGAAGGTCTTCTTCTTCTCGGCCGCGACCTTGGCCATCGCGAGGTTGGCGCCGGAGTTGGTGCCGCCGACCAGCATGTCCACGCCCTGGGTGTCGAACCACTCGCGCGCCTTGCTGGCGGCGACGTCGGCCTTGTTCTGGTGGTCGGCGAAGATCACCTCGACCTTCTTGCCGGCCGCCATGCCCTTCATGTCGGCGACCGCCATCTTGATGGCCTCGACGCCGCCGGCGCCGTCGATGTCGGCGTACAGGCCCGACATGTCGGTGATGATGCCGATCCTGACGACGTCGCCGGAGACCTGGGCGTGCGCCGCGGTGGCGGCGACGGTGAGACCGCAGGCCGCGGAGGCGGCCAGGGCAATGCGCTTCAGGACGTGGGTCATGCAGGTCTCCTTGGGGTGTTGAGCGAGGAAGCGCGTCCGTTCAGACGCTGAGCAACTCGTCGAGCGCCGCCTGTTGGGCGGCAAGCTCGGACGCGGGAAAGGACAGGGCCACGTGGCCGTGCTCGATCACGTGGAAGTGGTCGGCCAGCGGCGCGGCGAAGCGGAAGTTCTGCTCCACCATCACGATGGTGAAGCCCTGCGACTTGAGCGCGCGGATCATGCGCGCGAGCGCCTGCACGATCACCGGCGCCAGGCCCTCGGAGATCTCGTCGAGCAGCAGGATGTCGGCGCCGGTGCGCAGGATGCGCGCGACCGCGAGCATCTGCTGCTCGCCGCCCGACAGCCGCGTGCCCTGGCTGGCCTTGCGCTCGGCCAGGTTCGGGAACATCGCGTAGATCTCGGCCTCGCTCATCGCCTTGCCGCGGCCGGCCGGCAGCCGCGGCGGCAGGTGCAGGTTCTCCTCGGCCGACAGCGAGGCGAAGATGCCGCGCTCCTCGGGGCAGTAGCCGATGCCGAGATGGGCGATGCGGTGCGTCGGCATCGCGATCGTCTCCTGGCCATGGACCTTGATCGAACCCTTGCGTGCGCCGGTCAGGCCCATGATCGCGCGCAGCGTTGTCGTGCGGCCGGCGCCGTTGCGGCCCAGCAGCGTCACCACCTGGCCGCGCGGCACCGTCAGGTTCACGCCGTGCAGGATGTGACTCTCGCCGTACCAGGCGTTCAGGTCCTTGATCTCCAGCGCCGGGGCGGACATCAATGGGCTCCCTGCAGCTCGGTGGCCTCGGTGCCCATGTAGGCTTCCAGCACCGCCGGATGCTTCGAGACCGCGGCGTAGTCGCCTTCGGCCAGCACCGCGCCGCGCGCCAGCACGGTGATGCGGTCGGCGATGCTGGCGACCACCTTCATGTTGTGCTCGACCATCAGCACGGTGCGGCCTTCGGCCACGCGCTTGATCAGCTTCGTGACGCGCTCGACGTCCTCGTGGCCCATGCCCTGGGTCGGCTCGTCCAGCAGCATCAGCTCGGGCTCCATCGCCATCGTCGTGGCAATCTCCAGCGCGCGCTTGCGGCCGTAGGGCAGGTCGACGGCCTTCAGCTGCGCCATGTCGCGCAGGTCGACCAGCTCCAGCAGCTCGAGCACCTTGCCGTCGAGCTTGCGCAGCTCGCCCAGGCCGCGCCAGAACTGGAACGAGGTGCCGGTGAAGCGCTGCAGCCCGATGCGCACGTTCTCGAGCACCGTCAGGTGCGGGAACACGGCCGAGATCTGGAAGGAGCGGATCACGCCGCGGCGCGCGATGTGGGCCGAGGTCTCGCCGGTGATGTCGATGCCGTTGAAGTGGATGCTGCCGCGCGTCGGCGCGAGGAACTTCGTCAGCAGGTTGAAGCAGGTCGTCTTGCCGGCGCCGTTGGGGCCGATCAGCGCATGGATGTGGCCGCGCTGCACCTGCAGGTTCACGCGGTCCACGGCGGTGAAGCCCTTGAACTCCTTCGTGAGGTCGCGCGTCTCGAGGATGAAGTCGCTCATGCGGGCCGGGTCGACAAGGAGCCGCACTGTAAGCAGCGGTGTTGCGCTGCAACAGGCGGGGTTCCACTTATGCGGCTCTGCGCAGGGTCAACCCGCACCCGCCGGCCGGCGCGCGGGTCGATTCGCTGGCGCGCGAAGCGTCGTCGCGGCTCAGCGGGCCGGCACTGTCCCGTCGTCGGCTTCGCGCAGCGGCGACCAGGGCTGCAGCGCGTGCAGCAGCAGCACCACGCCGCCGAGCAAGGCGACGACGTCGAAGCCCACGGTCGCGACCGGCCGCAGGCTGTCCGCCCCGACGCCCAGCCAGCCGGCGATCGTGTCGACGTGGTTGCGGGCATGCATCACCAGCAGCAGCAGCGCGACCCAGGGCGCGATGCGCGACAGGCGCCGTGCCGTGCCGCCCAGCACTGCGGCGCCGGCCAGCAGGAACACCGCCGAGCCGACGAAGACGAGCGTGAAGAAGATGCTGACGATGGGCTGCGCCGCACCGGCCAGGTGCTGCCAGGTCGAGTAGGGCAGCCAGGCCAGGCACATCAGGCCCAGCAGGGCCGCCAGGCCGCGCGCGCGCGGCGCCGCGGCACCGTCGGTCGCGTAGCCGCCGTCGGTATTGGCCTTGCGCATCAGCGGGATCAGCAGCAGGCAGCTCAGGCCGAAGATCGCGTCGATCACCATCGTCTTCGGATAGCCCCAGGCCTCGATCGCGATGCCCTGCCAGATGGCCGAGTAGGCGATCGCCAGGTTCATCAGCGCCATGTAGGCGGTGAACTGGGTGCCGGCGACGCGCGGGTTGGTCACGTCCATGTACATCGCGGCATTGGTGCCGTACATCAGGCCGTTGGTCGCGTTGTAGACCAGGGTCGCGGCCCAGAAGGCGGTCAGCAGCGCGGCCGGCACCTCCGGCCGGTTGGCCGCGTCCAGCGCCACCGGCATGATCCAGCCGGCGCCGGCCAGCGCGTTGGCGAGGTAGAGCACCGGCAGGCCCATCATCGCGATGTAGATGAAGTTCATGCGGCGCCGTCCGAAGCGGTCCGAGAGGCGGCCGCCGATCACCATGAAGGCCGCGTTGACGCCGCCCGAGCAGAGGTTGAGCCAGGCGACCTGGTCGTCGTCCATGCCCAGCTCGACGGCCAGGTTGGACTGCAGCGCCAGGCCCAGGCACATCGCGCCGGGCGGCAGCAGCGCGTAGAACAGGCCGCTGAAGGCGCCGCGCGAGCCGAGGAAGGACCGGAAGGAGCTGACCGCGAAGTCGCGCATCTCGCGGCCCGCGGCGCGCAGCTTCGGGCCGACGACCGGCGGCCGCGGCGGGCCGGCCGGCTCGCGCAGCGGCAGCACCACCAGCACGGTGACGGCGAGGATGCAGCCGGCGACGAAGAAGAAGGTCGGCTGGAAGCCGGTGTAGCCGGACAGGAACAGCACGCCGCTGCCGCCGATCACCTGGCCGATCGCCGCGCCGGCGAACATCAGGCCGTTGGCGAGGCCGCGCTCGTCCTCGTGCAGCGTGTTGACGGCCAGCGCGTCGATGGCCACGTCCTGCATCGCGGCGAAGCTGTTGTGCACCAGCAGGATCATCGTGAACAGCGCCAGCTGCTCGGGCAGCTTGAGCAGCACGGTGGACATCAGCGTGATCGCCATCATCAGCTGGGTGCCGAGGATCCAGCCGCGCCGCCGGCCGAGGCGGTCGGACGCGAACACGTCGATGAAGGGGCCGAAGGCCCACTTGAAGGCCCAGGGCAGGTAGAAGGAGCCGACGAAGAGCCCGATCTCGGCCGGCCCGACGCCCTGGCGCCGCAGCTGGGTCGCGACCGCGGTGGCCGCGAAGCCCAGCGGCAGGCCCTCGGTCAGGTAGAGGCAGAAGAAGGCGGTCAGTCGGCCTTTGGTCGTGGCAAGCAGGTTGGGCAGGCGCATGGAGGGCTTCGTCGTTGGCCGGGCGATTCTCTTGCATGCACGCCGCAGGCCTGGCCCGCGGAGCTGACGGTTAGAGCGGCAGCGCCGTGGTGTTCTTCACCTCTTCCATCACCGCGTAGGTGCGCGTCTCGCGCACGCCGGGCAGCGCCCAGATGACGCTCGCCAGCATCTCGCGGTAGGCCGCCATGTCGGCCACGCGGGTCTTGATCAGGTAGTCGAAGCCGCCGGCCACGAGGTGGCACTCCAGGATCTCGGGCCGCACCTGCACCGCGGCGCGGAAGCTCTCCATCACGTCGGGCGCGGTGCGGTCGAGCATCACCTCGATGAAGACCAGCATGCCGGCGCCCAGCCGCGCCGGGTCGAGCCGCGCCTCGTAGCCGAGGATGAAGCCCTCGCGCGTCAGCCGCTTCACGCGTTCCAGCACCGCGGTCGGCGACAGGTGGACCTGCTGCGCCAGATCGAGGTTGGTGATGCGGCCGTCGGCCTGCAGCGCGCGCAGGATGCGCAGGTCGGTGCGGTCCAGGCCTTCGATCGTGCGGGTGGCCGTCTCGGCCGGAACTTCGCTGGATTTATGTCTGTCGGCAGGCATGTTATTGGCGAAAAATTCGAGTCGACTCCCCTTACGCTAACAGGATCGACACCCAAGCTCCAGCCGCCATGCCCTCCGAGCCGCCGCCTCCGCCCGCCCGCCTGCCCTCGCCCCTGCGCGAGGAGGCTCCTGTCCTGGCCGCGCGACTGCAGTCGCTGACTGGCGCGCTGGACTGGGCCCAGGCGCAGGCCCTGGCGCGTCCCTGGGTGCAGGCGGTGCGCGACGAGCCGGCGCCGTTCTGGGCCATGGAATCGCTGCTGCGCGAGTACCCGATCTCGAGCGCCGAGGGTCTGGCGCTGATGCGGCTGGCCGAGGCCCTGCTGCGCGTGCCCGACGCCCAGACCGCGATCGCGCTGACCGCCGACCAGCTGGGGCGCGCCGACTTCGAGAGCGGCGCCGACGACGGCCCGCACAAGATGCTGGCCAGCCTGTCGGCCAGCGCGATCGCGCTGTCCAAGAAGTTCCTGCCCGAGCAGGAACGTCCGCCCGGCCTGCTGAAGCGACTGGGTGCGCAGACCGTGGTCGCCGCGACCGTGCGCGCGATCCAGCTGCTGGGCCGCCAGTTCGTGCTGGGCCAGTCGATCGCCGAGGCGCTGGACGAGGCCGCCGGCCAGCGCCGGGACCAGCCCGGCCTGCGCTACAGCTTCGACATGCTGGGCGAGGGCGCGCGCACCGACGCCGATGCGAAGCGCTACCTCGCGTCCTACCGCGGCGCGATCGCGGCGATCGCCGCCCGCGTGAAGACCGGCGCCGGGCCCGAAGCCAGGGACGGGATCTCCATCAAGCTGTCGGCCCTGTTCCCGCGCTACGAGGACGCGCAGCGCGCCCGCGTCTTCGCGGAGCTGCTGCCGCGCGTGCTGGGCCTGGTCGACGACGCGGCGCGCGCCGACCTCAACCTGACCATCGATGCGGAAGAGAGCGACCGGCTGGAGCTTTCGCTCGAATTGATCGACGCCGTGGCCGCGCACATCGCGGCGCAGCACCCGCAATGGCGCGGCTTCGGGCTGGCGATCCAGGCCTACCAGACGCGCGCCGAGGAGTGCGTGCACGAGGTCGCGCGCATCGCGAAGGCGCACGGCCTGCGCTTCATGGTCAGGCTGGTCAAGGGCGCCTACTGGGACGGCGAGATCAAGCGCGCGCAGGAGCTGGGCCTCGCCGCCTACCCGGTCTTCACGCACAAGCACCACACCGACATCAGCTACCTCGCCTGCGCGAAGGCGCTGCTGGACCATGCCGACGTGATCTATCCGCAGTTCGCGACGCACAACGCCGGCACGATCGCGGCGATCGCGCACATGGCGCAGCGACGGAAAGCGCCGTTCGAACTGCAGCGCCTGCACGGCATGGGCGAGGGTGTGTACCGCGAGGCGATGAAGTCGCTGGCCGCGCCGCTGCGCATCTACGCGCCGGTCGGCGAGCACCGCGACCTGCTGGCCTACCTGGTGCGCCGGCTGCTGGAGAACGGGGCCAACTCCTCCTTCGTGCACCAGCTCGCCGACCCGCGGGTCGACGTCGACGAGCTGCTGGCCTCGCCGCTGCAGCCGGCGCCCGAGCCGGGCCAGCCGTCGCCGCGGGCGATGTTCGGCGCGGCGCGCCGCAACTCGGCCGGCGTGGATCTCAGCATCGCGGCCGAGCGCGCGCCGCTGCTGGCGGCCCTTGCCGCCACCGTCGTGCCCGCCGTGCGCGAGACGCCGACGAAGGAGATCGACGCCGCGATGCAGCGCCTGCACGCCGGTCACGTTGCCTGGAACGACACCCCGCTGGCCGAGCGCGTGGCGGTGCTGAACCGCGCCGCCGATCTGCTGGAGGCCGAGCTGCCCGCCTGCTGCGGCCTGCTGGTCAAGGAAGCGCACAAGACGCTCGGCGACTGCGTGGCCGAGGTGCGCGAGGCCGTCGACTTCTGCCGCTACTACGCCCAGCAGGCGGCCGAGAACCTGAGCTCCCGCGAGCTGCCCGGCCCGACCGGCGAATCGAACACCCTGCACCTGCACGGCCGCGGCGTCTTCGTCTGCATCAGCCCCTGGAACTTCCCGCTGGCGATCTTTGCCGGGCAGGTGGTGGCCGCTCTGGTGGCCGGCAATGCCGTGGCCGCCAAGCCGGCCGAGCAGACGCCGGCCGTCGCGCAGCGTTTCGTCGAGCTGCTGTTCGAGGCCGGCGTGCCGCGCGACGCGCTCGCGCTGCTGCACGGCCCGGGCGAGACGGTCGGCGCCGCGCTGGTCGCGCATCCGCTGACGTCGGGCGTGTGCTTCACCGGCTCGACCCAGGTCGCCAAGATCATCCAGCGCACGCTGGCGGCGAAGGATGGTGCGATCGTCCCGCTGATCGCCGAGACCGGCGGCCTCAACGCGATGATCGTCGACAGCAGCGCGCTACCCGAGCAGGTGGTCGACGCCGTGGTGCAGAGCGCCTTCCGCTCGGCCGGCCAGCGCTGCTCGGCGCTGCGCCTGCTGTGCGTGCACGAAGGAATCGCCGACGGCGTGATCGCGATGATGGCCGGCGCGCTGCAGGAACTGCAGGTCGGCGACCCCGCGGACTACGCCAACGACGTCGGCCCGGTGATCGACGCCGAGGCCCATGCCGTCATCGCCGGCCATGTCGAGCGGCTGGATCGCGAGGCCACGCGGCTCGCCCGCCGCAGCCCGCCCGAGGGCCTGGCCGGCCACTACATCGCGCCGGTCGCCTACGAGATCGCGCGCGTCGGCGACCTGAAGCAGGAGGTCTTCGGACCGGTGCTGCACGTCGTGCGCTGGGGCCCCGGCACGGCGGCGCCGGACGTCGAGGCGCTGGTGGCGCAGATCAACGCGCTGGGCTACGGCCTGACGCTGGGCGTGCAGACGCGCATCGACTCGCGCGCCCAGCGCATCGCGAAGGCGGCGCGCGTCGGCAACGTCTACGTCAACCGCAACATGATCGGCGCGGTGGTCGGCGTGCAACCCTTCGGCGGCGAGGGCCTGTCCGGCACCGGCCCCAAGGCCGGCGGGCCGCTCTACCTGTTCCGCTTCTGCGGCGAACAGACGGTGACGGTCAACACGGCGGCCGCGGGCGGCAACGCCGCGCTGCTGGCCGGCATAGACTGAGGCGATGGGCGTTCCGACCGATCTTGTGCAAGCGCCGGTCGCCTTCATCGGCGGCGGCAACATGGCCAGCGCGCTGATCGGCGGGCTGGTCCAGAGCGGCCGGCCGGCAGCGCAGATCCTGGTCGTCGAGCCCTGGGACGCGCAGCGCGAGAAGCTCAAGACCCAGTTCGGCATCGACGCTGCAGCGCAGGCGACGCCGGCGCTGGCGCGGGCTGGCCTGGTGGTCTGGGCCGTCAAGCCGCAGTCCTTCAAGGAGGCGGCAGCGCCCTGCGCCGCCCATGTGTCCGGCGCCGCGCAGCTCAGCGTGATGGCCGGCATCCGCAGCGAGGCCATCGTGGCGGCGACCGGCAGCGCCCGCGTGGTGCGCGCCATGCCCAACACCCCGGCGCTGATCGGCCGCGGCATCGCCGGCCTGTACGCGCGGCCCGAGGTCGATGCGCCGCTGCGAAGCGCGGTCGAGGCCCTGCTGGCGCCGACCGGCGCGACCCTCTGGGTCGAGCGCGAGGCCGATCTCGATGCCGTCACCGCGCTGTCGGGCTCGGGGCCGGCCTATGTCTTCCTGTTCATCGAGGCGCTGATGGACGCGGCGCGCGAGATGGGCCTGAGCGAGGCCCAGGGCCGCGCGCTGGCGCTCGCCACCTTCGGCGGTGCGACGGCGCTGGCCGAGCAGAGCGCCGAGCCGCCGTCGGTGCTGCGCGAGCGCGTCACGTCCAAGGGGGGCACGACCTACGCCGCGCTGACATCGATGCAGGCCGACGGCGTGCGTCAGGCCGTCGTCAAGGCGGTGCGGGCTGCGCAGCAGCGAGCTGCCGAACTGGGCGACGAATTCGGCGGCTGAGCCGCGGGCGTCGCGCCGCGGACCGGCCCCGGCGCATGACCCGCGCCCCCGGCCCGCATGCAAACCCGGCATGAACCCGGTGTGCGCAAGCGGGGGCGGGCGCCTAAAGTCCCGGCAGCCGCGCCACCCTTGCGGCGCTATCGCATGACGACCGCACGACGACCCCACGAGGACCCCGCATGAGCTCTGCCACCCCGACTTCGGCGCGTCCGAAGCAAACCTCCTTCGTTTCCTACGTCAGCCCGACGCCGACCAGCCCCTGGGGCACCTACCTGTCGCAGGTGGATCGCGTGATCCCCTACCTGGGCCACCTGGGCAAGTGGGCCGAGACGCTCAAGCGCCCCAAGCGCGCGCTCATCGTCGACGTGCCGATCGAGATGGACGACGGCAGCGTGCAGCACTACGAGGGCTTCCGCGTGCAGCACAACCTGAGCCGCGGCCCCGGCAAGGGCGGCGTGCGCTACCACCCCGACGTGACGCTGGAAGAGGTGATGGCGCTGGCGGCCTGGATGACGGTCAAGTGCGCGGCGGTCAACCTGCCCTACGGCGGCGCCAAGGGCGGCATCCGCGTCGACCCGAAGCAGCTGTCGATGAAGGAGCTGGAGAAGCTCACGCGCCGCTACACCAGCGAGATCGGCATCATCATCGGCCCGCAGCGCGACATCCCCGCGCCCGACGTCAACACCAACGGCCAGATCATGGCCTGGATGATGGACACCTACTCGATGAACACCGGCGCCACCGCGACCGGTGTCGTCACCGGCAAGCCCATCCACCTGGGCGGCTCGCTGGGCCGCGTCAAGGCCACCGGCCGCGGCGTCTTCGTCACCGGCCGCGAGGCGGCGCGGCGCCTGGGCCTCAAGCTCGACGGCGCGACCGTGGCGGTGCAGGGCTTCGGCAACGTCGGCGGCTCGGCGGCCGAGCTGTTCGCCCAGGCCGGCTCGAAGATCGTCGCGGCGCAGGACCACACCGGCACCATCTACAACGCGAACGGCCTGGACCTGGCCGAGCTGGTGCCGCACGTGAAGAACGTCGGCGGCGTCGGCGGCTTCAAGGGCGCCGAGGCGCTGGAGCCCGAGGCCTTCTGGGACGTGAAGTGCGACATCCTGATCCCGGCCGCGCTGGAAGGCGTGATCAGCGCCGCGCGCGCCAAGCGGGTGACGGCCAGGCTGGTGCTGGAGGGCGCCAACGGCCCGACCGTGCCCGAGGCCGACGACATCCTGGCCGAACGCGGCGTGCTGGTCGTGCCCGACGTGATCTGCAATGCCGGCGGCGTGACCGTCAGCTACTTCGAGTGGGTGCAGGACTTCAGCAGCTTCTTCTGGAGCGAGGACGAGATCAACGTGCGCCTCGACAAGATCATGGTCGACGCGCTGAAGAAGATCTGGGACACGGCCGACCGCCACCGGATCACGCTGCGCACCGCGACCTTCGCGGTGGCCTGCGAGCGCATCCTGATCGCGCGCGAGGAGCGCGGCCTCTACCCCTGATCGATGGCGTGAGCCAGGCGACTCAGGTCGAGGTGCAGCCGCGCCAAGAAGCGCTGATCGTTGACCTGGCACTCCCAGATCGTGAACACGGTCCAGCCGAGCGCCGTCAAGGCAAGCTCCTTCGCGGCGTCACGCCTGCGATTCGCAAGGATCTTTTCACTCCAGAATGAGCTGTTCGTCTTGGCGGCGACGCGGCCGTGCCGGCAGTCGTGGCCGTGCCAGAAGCAGCCGTGAACCATCACGGCCGTGCGGTATCGCGGGAGCACGATGTCCGGTGTCCCCGGCAGCGAGCGCACGTGCAGACGGTACCGGAAGCCCTGCGCGTGCAGGTAGCGGCGCACGGCCAGCTCGGGACCGGTATCCTCGCGGCCCACGAGCCGCATGAGCGCCGAGCGATCTTGGGCGGCCATCACCGACTCCTTGAAGAGAGGCTGCTGCCATGAAGGGACCGACGATCCTCGCGCGCACCATGAGCGTGGCGACGAAGCGCGGATCATCGGCGCGCGCTTGGCAGTATCACTCTCGGAGCGACACGCATTCGAAGGTCGCCTGTTGGACCGTGCTGTTCGACCTGATGTGCGAATGCGATGTCTTTAGGCGCGATGCGACGCAGGGGCTCGTCGGCTTCGGCATCAATCACGTGCTGGTCGGCCCGATCAACAAGACCCTGGATCTGGTCGTGACGCGCATCGCTCCGGGCCGACCCGTCAGGAAGCGCAAGACGTTCGCCGAGTTGGCACAGGTGTATGGCATCGTGCTCGATCCCGTCGAGTTGTCGATCCTTGCCCGCCTCCCGCGCATCGACGGCGAGGTCAAGAAGCAGGATGTTTCCGAGGTCGTGATGGCGCTTGAGGCCAAGGCCTGCATGACCGAGCACAGCAAGTCGCTGCCACGACTGCACGCCGAGATCCTCGCAACCGGCTATCTTGCCAAGCAGGCTCAGCCCAATTGCATCACCGTGTCTTACTCGATGGTCAATGCGGCCAGTAGCTTCCGTACGCCAAGCGGTAGCGGCAAGGTCAACGTCCATGCTCAACCCCGCGATGCGCGTAAGGTGGTGGAGATGCTGGGGCAGGCTATACCGCGAGCAGGGAACTTGCGGTCGATCGGCTACGACGTTCTGGGTGTGACGGTTGTCGATTGCCGCAACGATGGATCGCCTGTCACCGTCGTTGCGGGTGGCCCTGCGCCATCGCAGAGCCACCACCTCCACTACGAACAGATGCTCCGGCGTCTCTGCGCCGAGTACCGAGCCAAATTCGGCTGACGCTGTCGCGGCTCTTGGCAACTACGCGGCCAAGAGCTCGCGCTGTGTGGGCATCGCCCGAGGCGGGACGTCGCCCCCGAGCCCGATCAAGTGACGTTCGACTGCTTCGATGAAACCCGGCGCGAAGCGCAGCTTCGCGCGTCGGGTCCGTTCCAGGAAGCCACGAGTCGCCTTGATCGATAGCAACTGCTGCCCTTCGTGGTCATCCAGGAAGCCAACCAGCGATGGGGGGCGAATCCCGAGCGGATCGGGGCCGATGTCCACCGCCACGCGACGCTTACCGTCGTAGCGTGCGGCGCGGGGCGCCTTGCCGGAACTTGGGAACCCATACTCGCGCTCGGCGAGATAGGTCGAAGGAAACTTCAAGCGGTGCCCGACCCAAGCCGCGACCGGCACGCTCACCGCGCTACCGACAAGCGCCCAACGGGCCGTGGCCCGACCCACCGACACGGCAGGCTCGGTCCAACCGGCGTCGAAGCCTTGCAGCCGCTCGACATCTCGGATGCTCGGCTTGATGACTCGACCGTCGGGCATCAGCACCGCCGGCGGCGAAGGAATGCCAATCGTGCTGCCGTTCTTGAGTGTCGGCACGGCGTCCACTGCCCATCCCAAGCCGCCGAGCCCCTCGGTCCAATAGAAGCCATGAGCCAAGCGCCCAAGGGCCGACTGCGGTCTCTCAAGCGGGCTGTCGTCGGAAAGCAAAACGGCCGAAGGGTCGATTTCGCGCGACGCGATCAAAAACACGCGCTCTCGACGCTGTGGTAACCCGAAGGAAAAGGTATCGACGACTCGATACGCCCATCGATATCCGCGTCGCTCGAACTCGTCGACGATCGATCTCATCGCGTTGCCGCCGTCGAGTTGAAGCATGAAAGGAACGTTCTCGACCACCACGGTCGGCACACGACGACGCGACAGGAGTCGAAACACTTCACCGATCAAACCGGATCGAGCGCCGTCCAGCCCGGCAGTTCGGCCGGCTTGACTCAAGTCTTGACACGGAAAGCCAGCGCAGACGATGCCGATGTCGCTGGGTAGCGAACGAAGCTTCGTAATGTCGTGGCGGTACTCGACATCCGGGAAGCGACTGCGAAGGACAGCTTCGGACGCTTCGAGCGCATCGCAAAGCAAGCCCGTCTCGAAGCCCGCGCTATGCAAACCCAGCTCAAGACCACCAATACCCGCGAAAAGACCAGCGACTCGCATATGGATGTTTATACAGTTGTTCGATCCTAATCCGGCAGCACGAGTAGCGCAATCCATTCATGCGTCCTGCCCGACAGTTCAAGCTCGGACATTGGGTGGCGGTAGACGACGTTGGGCGGTCAGTTGACAAGCGAAGGGTTCAGTCGGGTGACGGCCAAGATCGCTCCCGTGAGGCGCGGGGCGGAGCGGGCCTACATCCGGCGGCGCCGGTGCCTTCGCTCGCGGCGCCCGGGCTCGCCCGGGCGCGCGCCGCGCACGGCGCCGGTGCATGCGGTGACGCCCCAGCTTGGCACGACTCGTGCTGACCTGGGGCGTCACTTCGTGGAGATGCCCATGCACCGTCGCGCCGCCGTCCTGGCCCTGCTGCTGTCCGCCGTCCTGGCCGCGCCTGCCCATGCGCAGACCGCGCTGGACGGCATCCTCAAGGCCAAGCTGATCAAGATCGCGGTGCCGACCGACTTCCCGCCCTACGGCTTCGTCGGGACCGACCTCAAGCCCCAGGGCCTGGACGTCGACATGGCGCAGCTGATCGGCGCCAGGCTCGGCGTGCCGGTCGAGCTGGTGCCGGTGACCAGCGCCAATCGCATCCCCTACCTGCAGACCAAGAAGGCCGACCTGGTGATCTCGACGCTGGGCAAGAACCCCGAGCGCGAGAAGGTCATCGACTTCACCGCCGCCTACTCGCCGTTCTTCCAGGCCGTGTTCGCGCCCAAGCCGCTGGCGGTCAAGAGCGCCGCCGACCTGGCCGGCAAGACCGTGGGCGTGACGCGCGGCGCGATCGAGGACATGGAGCTCAGCAAGATCGCGCCGACCAGCACCGACATCAAGCGCTTCGAGGACAACAACGCCACCGTCGCCGCCTTCGTCAGCGGCCAGGTCCAGGCCATCGCGACCGGCGCCTCGGTGGCCGGCAACATGATGGCGCGCAACCCCAGGCTCGACGCCGAGTACAAGTTCGTGCTGAAGGACTCGCCCAACTTCATCGGTGTGGCCAAGGGCGAGGACGCGCTGCGCGCGCGAGTCAACGAGGTGATCGCCGAGGCCAAGAAGTCCGGCGAGCTGGACCGCCTGGCGCAGAAGTGGCTGGGCCGTCCGGCCGGCGAGCTGCCGAACTGATCGACGCGAACCCGACCCGCCGCCGCGCGCGATGAGCGTCGCCCTCGACTTCGGCGCGGTGCTGGCCGAATGGCCGCTGCTGCTGCGCGGCGCGGCCTGGACCGTCGGGCTCACGGCGATCTCGGCGCTGGTGGGTGTCGCGCTCGGCATCGCCTGCGCCTGGGCGCGCGCCGAAGGACCGGCCTGGCTCAAGCCCCTCGTCGGCGCCTACGTCGAGGCGATCCGCAACACGCCCTTCATCGTCCAGCTGTTCTTCATCTTCTTCGGCCTGCCCAGCCTGGGCGTGAAGCTGACGCCCGAGCTGGCCAGCGTGATCGCGATGGTGGTGAACCTGGGCGCCTACGCCACCGAGATCGTGCGCGCCGGCCTGGAGTCCACGCCGCGCGGCCAGATCGAGGCGGCCGCCAGCCTCGCGATGGACCGCTGGCAGACCTTCAGCCGCGTCGTGCTGCCGCCGGCGCTGCGGCGCGTGTGGCCGGCGCTGACCAGTCAGATCATCATCGTGATGCTGGGCTCGGCGGTGTGCGGCCAGATCTCGACGCCCGAGCTGAGCTACGCCGCCAACCTGATCCAGAGCCGCAACTTCCGCGGCTTCGAGTCCTTCATCGTCGCGACGGCGATGTACCTGCTGCTCGCCATCGCCCTGCGCCGGCTGATGCAGTGGGCCGGCCCGCGCTACCTGTTCGGACGCTGAGCGCCCGCCGAACGGACAAGCGATGGTCGACTTCAGCGTCTGGGACATCGCCCGCAACCTGCTGCTGGCGGCGCGCTGGACGGTCGCGCTGTCGCTGATCGCCTTCGTCGGCGGCGGCCTGGTCGGCGCGCTGCTGCTGGTGGCGCGGCTGTCGCGCCGGCGCGGCGTCGAGCCGCTGGTGGCCGGCTACGTGCAGCTGTTCCAGGGCACGCCGCTGCTGATGCAGCTCTTCCTCGCCTACTTCGGACTGGCACTGCTGGGGCTGGACGTGTCGGCCTGGGTCGCGGCCGCGGCGGCGCTGACGCTCTACAGCAGCGCCTTCCTCACCGAGATCTGGCGCGGCTGCGTCGCCGCCGTGCCGCGCGGCCAGTGGGAGGCGGCGCAGAGCCTGGCCATGAGCTTCTGGGAGCAGCTGCGCCACGTGATCGGCCCGCAGGCGCTGCGCGTCGCGGTGCCGCCGACGGTCGGCTTCCTGGTGCAGGTGATCAAGGGCACGGCGCTGGCGTCGGTGATCGGCTTCGTCGAGCTGACCAAGGCCGGCAGCATGATCGCCAACGCCACCTTCCAGCCCTTCGTCGTCTACAGCGCGGTGGCGGCGATGTACTTCGCGCTGTGCTGGCCCCTGTCGCTGTGGAGCCGCGCGCTCGAAAGGAAGCTCTCGCATGGCCATCGTTGAGATCCAGGGGCTGCGCAAGCGCTTCGGCACGAACGAGGTGCTCAAGGGCATCGATCTGTCGGTCGAGCCCGGCGAGGTGATCGCCATCATCGGCAAGAGCGGCTCGGGCAAGAGCACGCTGCTGCGCTGCGTGAACGGGCTCGAGGCCTTCGACGACGGCGCGCTCAGCGTCGACGCGCAGCCGCTGCGCCACGGCGATGTCGCGGCGATGCGCGCGCTGCGCCAGCGCGTCGGCATGATCTTCCAGGGCTTCAACCTGTTCCCGCACCTGAGCGTGGGCCGCAACGTGATGCTGGCACCGACGCTGGTCAAGAAGCGCGGCCGCGGCGAGGCCGAGGCGCAGGCGCGCCAGCTGCTCGAGCGCGTCGGCCTGGAGGCCAAGTTCGATGCCTACGCCGAACAGCTGTCGGGCGGCCAGCAGCAGCGCGTCGCGATCGCGCGGGCGCTGGCGATGGAGCCGGCGGTGCTGCTGTGCGACGAGATCACCTCGGCGCTCGACCCCGAGCTCGTCGGCGAGGTGCTGCGCGTCGTCGAAGGCCTGGCGGCCGACGGCATGACGCTGATGATGGTCACGCACGAGATGAACTTCGCGCGCAAGGTCGCCGACCGCGTGGTCTTCATGCACGCCGGCCGCATCCACGAGATCGGCCCGCCGGCGGCGCTGTTCGGCGCGCCGCAGACGCCGGAGCTCAGGCAGTTCCTGTCGGCGCTGGACGACTGAGCGCCCACGGCGCCGGCCGGCTTGGGCCACACTCGGCGCATGAGGTCCCTGCACGAGCTGAGCGCGGCCGAGCTGCTGGCGCGCTATGCGCGCCGCGAGCTGTCGCCGGTCGAGGTGACGCAGTCGGTGCTGGCCTGGATCGATCGCTGCGAGCCGCAACTCCAGGCGACCTGGGCGCTCGATGCCGAAGCGGCACGGGCGGCGGCCCGCGACAGCGAGGCGCGCTGGCAGCGCGGCGAGGCCCTGGCCCTCGACGGCGTGCCGGTCACGGTCAAGGAGAACATCGCGACCCGCGGCACGCCGGTGCCGCTGGGCACCGCGGCGACCGAGCTGCGCCCGGCGGCGGCCGATGCACCACCGGCCGCGCGGCTGCGCGAGGCCGGCGCGGTGATCCTCGCCAAGACCACGATGCCCGACTACGGCATGCTGAGCTCCGGCCTGTCGAGCTTCCACGCGCTGACCCGCAACCCCTGGAACCTGGCCTGCAATCCCGGCGGGTCGAGTGCCGGCGCCGGCGCCGCGGCCGCGGCCGGCTATGGGCCGATCCACCTCGGTACCGACATCGGCGGCTCGATCCGCCTGCCGGCCGGCTGGTGCGGCGTGGTCGGCTTCAAGCCCAGCTTCGGCCGCGTGCCGATCCAGCCGACCACCTTCGGCCGCGTCGCCGGTCCGATGACGCGCACGGTGCAGGACGCGGCACTCGCGATGCGCGTGCTGGCCGGCGCCGATCCGCGCGATCCCATGAGCCTGCCGCCGCAGGCCCTGCCCTGGCTCGATCTCGACCGGGACCTGCGCGGCCTGCGCCTGGGCCTGATGTCCGACGCCGGCTGGGGCCTGGCGCCCGAGGCCGCGGTGCGGGACGCGGTGACGGCGGCGGCGCGCGCCTTCGAGTCCGCCGGCGCCGCGGTCGAGATCCTGGCGCCGTTCTCGACGCGCGCGATGGCCGAAGGCATCGACCGCTACTTCCGCATCCGCTCCTGGGTCGACCTGCAGGCGCTGTCGGCGGAGCGCCGTGCGCGCGTGCTGCCCTTCATCGCCGACTGGGCCGCCGGTGCGCGCGGCCTGTCGGCCGAGGACGGCTACCGCGCCTGGAGCCAGTGGCAGGCGCTGCGCGAGGCGGGGGTCGCGGCCTGCGCGCGCTTCGACTACGTGCTGTCGCCGGTGTGCCCGGTGGTCAGCTTCCCGGCCGAATGGGCCGGGCCGACCAACGACCCGGCGCGTTCGCTCGAGCACATCGCCTTCACCCTGCCGGCCAACGTCGGCGAACAGCCGGCGGTGTCGGTCAATGCCGGCCATGCCGGCAACGGCGTGCCGATCGGCCTGCAGATCGTCGGCCGGCGTTTCGACGACGTCGGCGTGCTGCAGATGGCGCGGGCCTGGGAGCGGCTGCGTGCGCCGCAGCGGCCCTGGCCGGTGCCGCCGTTCGCGCCCGCCGGCTGAACCGCGGGCTGAACCTCAGCCGCGCAGCGCGAAGTCGGCGGCGATGCCGGCGAAGACCGCGCAGCCGACCCAGTGGTTCAGCCGGAAGGCCTTGAAGCAGCCGTCGCGGCTGCGATCACGGATCAGCGTGTAGTGCCAGGCCACCTGGATGGCGGCGACCGCGATCCCGACGACGAAGGGCGTGCCCAGGCCGAGGTGCGACCCCAGCGCCCCCCAGACCAGCAGGTAGATCGCGTAGAAGCCCATCACGCCGGCCACGTCGTGCCGACCCAGCGTGATGGCCGAGGTCTGGATGCCGATCTTCAGGTCGTCGTCGCGATCGACCATCGCGTACTCGGTGTCGTAGGCTAGCACCCAGAACAGGTTGCCGACCAGCAGCGCCCAGGCCAGCCCGGGCACGCTGCCCTGCACCGCGGCGTAGGCCATCGGGATGCCGAAGCTGAAGGCCACGCCCAGCACCGCCTGCGGCATCGACACGTGGCGTTTGGCGTAGGGGTAGGCGATCGCGATCGCCAGCGCGGCGAAGGACCAGGCGATGGTCGGTGCGTTGGTGGTCAGCACCAGCGCGAAGGCGGCGAGCGCCAGCACCGCGCCGAGCGCCAGCGCCTCGCGCACCGACACCCGTCCGGCCGTCACCGGCCGCAGCGCGGTGCGCTTCACGTGGCGATCGAAGTCACGGTCGGCGACGTCGTTGACGCAGCAGCCGGCGCTGCGCATCAGCACCGTGCCGAGCGTGAACACGGCCAGCAGATGCCAGCCCGGGAAGCCCGCGGCCGCCAGCCACAGCGCCGACAGCGTCGGCCACAGCAGCAGCAGCCAGCCGGCCGGGCGATTCCAGCGGATCAGGTCCAGGTAGAGGGTCAGGCGCGGCCCGGGGGCGGAGGTCGAGGCGGTCATGGCGCGCGACTATGCTGCCACGCCACCGACGCCGCCTGCCGGCCGCCGGACTCAATCCTCCAGCAGGCTGCGCAGCATCCAGGCCGTCTGCTCGTGCACCGTGAGGCGCTGGGTCAGCAGGTCGGCGGTCGGCTCGTCGCCGGCCTTGTCGGCCAGCGGGAAGATGCCGCGTGCGGTGCGGGCCACGGCCTCGTGGCCCTCGACCAGGATGCGCACCATGTCCATCGCCTTGGGCGGCGTGGCCGGCGCGTCCTTGATGGAGCTGAGCTTGCCGAACTGCGCATAGCTGCCGGCGGCGGGGAAGCCCAGCGCGCGGATGCGTTCGGCCACCGGATCGACGGCGTTCCACAGTTCGGTGTACTGGGCCATGAACATCGCGTGCAGCGTGTTGAACATCGGCCCGGTGACGTTCCAGTGGAAGTTGTGGGTCGTCAGGTACAGCGTGTAGGTGTCGGCGAGCAGGGCGTTCAGGCCCTTGGCGATCGCCGCGCGGTCCTTCTCGGTGATGCCGATGTTGATGGCAGGCGTGGCGCTCTTGCTGTTCTTGGCCATGGCGGGCTCCTTCGTGGATCGGAAGCGCCGACTTTAGCGAAGGTGCATGAAAGAAGAAGGGGCGGCCTGTCGGCCGCCCCTGGTCCGGTCGGGCCGATCAGGCGAGATCGAAGCGGTCCAGGTTCATCACCTTCGTCCAGGCCGCGACGAAGTCCTTGACGAACTTCTCCTTGCCGTCGGCGCTCGCGTAGACCTCGGCCAGCGCGCGCAGTACCGAGTTGGAGCCGAAGGCCAGGTCCACGCGCGTGGCGGTCCAGCGGGTCTTGCCGGTCTTGCGGTCCTTGCCTTCGTAGTTGCCGCCGGCCGGCTTCCACTCGGTCGCCATGTCGAGCAGGTTGACGAAGAAGTCGGTCGACAGCACGCCGGGCTGGTCGGTGAACACGCCGTGCTTGCTGCCGCCGCTGTTGGCGCCCAGCACGCGCAGGCCACCGACCAGTGCCGTCATCTCCGGCGCCGTGAGCGTGAGCAGCTGCGCCTTGTCGACGAGCAGGTGCTCGACGGGCACGCTGGCCGGACCCTTGAAGTAGTTGCGGAAACCGTCGGCCACGGGCTCGAGGAAGGCGAAGCTCTCGACGTCGGTCTGCTCCTGCGACGCATCGACGCGACCGGGCGCGAACGGCACCTCGACGGCCACGCCGGCCGCCTTGGCGGCCTGCTCGACCCCGACGCCGCCGGCCAGCACGATGATGTCGGCCAGCGAGAGCTTGCCCGACGACTTCTGGATGTCTTCCAGCTTCGCCAGCACCTTGGCCAGTTCGCCCGGCGTGTTGGCCTCCCAGCTCTTCTGCGGCGCCAGGCGGATGCGCGCGCCGTTGGCGCCGCCGCGCTTGTCACCGCCGCGGAAGGTCGAGGCCGAGGCCCAGGCGGTGGACACGAGCTGCGACACCGTGAGGCCCGACGCGGCGATCTTCGCCTTCGCGTCGGCGATGTCGGCGGCCGTGGGCTCGAGCGTCGCGGCCGGCAGCGGGTCTTGCCAGATCAGCTCTTCCTTCGGCACTTCCGGGCCGAGGTAGCGCACCAGCGGGCCCATGTCGCGATGCGTCAGCTTGTACCAGGCGCGCGCAAAGGCTTCGGCAAAGGCCTGCGGGTTCTCGAGGAAGCGGCGCGAGATCTTCTCGAACTCCGGGTCCAGGCGCATCGTCAGGTCGGTGGTCAGCATCGTCGGCTTGTGCATCCTGCCGGGGACGTGGGCGTCCGGGATGATCTCCGGCGCGTCCTTGGCCACCCACATCTTGGCGCCGGCGGGCGACTTGGTGAGCTCCCACTCGAACTTGAACAGGTGCTCGAAGTAGTCGTTGCTCCAGCGCGCCGGCGTGGTCGTCCAGGTCACCTCGATGCCGCTGGAGATCGTGTCCTTGCCGTGGCCCTGGCCGTAGTTGCTGTTCCAGCCCAGGCCCTGGGCCTCGAGCGGCGCGCCTTCCGGCTCCGGGCCCTTGTGCGATTCGGGGGCGGCGCCATGCGCCTTGCCGAAGGTGTGGCCGCCGGCGATCAGGGCGACGATCTCCTCGTCGTTCATCGCCATGCGGTTGAAGGTGGCACGGATGTCCTTGGCCGCCGCGACCGGGTCGCCGCTGGCGTTGGGGCCTTCCGGGTTGACGTAGATCAGGCCCATGTGGGTCGCGCCCAGCGGCTGGTCGAGATCGCGGTCGCCGGTGAAGCGCTTGTCGGTGGCCAGCCAGGTGGTCTCGGCGCCCCAGTTGACGTCGTTGTCCGGTTCCCAGACGTCCTCGCGGCCGCCCGCGAAGCCGAAGGTGCGGAAGCCCATCGACTCCAGCGCCACGTTGCCGGTGAGGATGAAGAGGTCGGCCCAGCTGATCTTCTGCCCGTACTTCTGCTTGATCGGCCACAGCAGGCGGCGCGACTTGTCGATGTTGACGTTGTCCGGCCAGCTGTTCAGCGGGGCGAAGCGCTGCTGCCCGCGGCCACCGCCGCCGCGGCCGTCGGCGGTGCGGTAGGTGCCGGCGGCATGCCAGGCCATGCGGACCATCTGCGGGCCGTAGTGGCCGAAGTCGGCCGGCCACCAGTCCTGCGAGTCGGTCATCAGCGCCACCAGGTCCTTCTTCAGCGCCAGGTAGTCGAGCTTCTTGAACTCGGCGGCATAGTCGAACTTCTCACCCAGGGGATTGGACTTGCTCGAATGCTGGTTCAGCAGGTCCAGGCGCAGCTGGGTCGGCCACCAATCCTTGTTGGTGGTGCCGCCGCCGGCGGCGTGGTTGAACGGGCATTTGGCTTCGGTGCTCATGGCTCTGTCTCCTGACGGCGTTGGAGGGGGAGGCCGAAGGTTAGAGAGTCGGCCGGCGCGCGTCCATAGGAAAGGCTTAAGCGCGCCGATAGCCGCCGCCAAAGCCGGCCGGCCGCCTCATGACAGGCGGGTGACGCCCGCCAGCTCGCAGGCGTAGATGGCGTTGCGCAGTGCGGCAATCGCCTCGTAGCGGGTGAAGGTGCGGCGCCAGGCCAGCACCACGCGGCGCGTCGGCACCGGATCGCTGAACTTCACGTACCTGACGTGCGTCTGCGGCTCCTTCGGCACGCTGAGCTGCGGCACGACCGTCAGCCCCATGCCGGAGGCGACCATGTGCTTGATGGTCTCGAGCGAGCTGCCCTCGAAGCTCTTGCGGATGCCCTCGGCGTCGCTGGAGAAGCGCGCGAACTCCGGGCAGACCTCGAGCACGTGGTCGCGGAAGCAGTGCCCGGTGCCCAGCAGCAGCATGGTCTCCTTCTTCAGCTCCTCGGAGCTCACGCTCTTGCGCCTGGCGAGGGCGTGGGTCGCCGGGCAGGCGACGACGAAGGGTTCGTCGTACAGCGGCGCGATGGCCAGCCCGGTGTCGGGAAAGGGCTCGGCCATGATCGCGCAGTCGAGCTCGCCGGTGCGCAGCATCTCGAGCAGCTTGACGGTGAAGTGCTCCTGCAGCATCAGCGGCATCTGCGGGAACATCTCGATCGTGTGCTTCACCAGGTCGGGCAGCAGGTAGGGGCCGATCGTGTAGATGATGCCCAGCCGCAGCGGCCCGGCCAGCGGGTCCTTGCCGCGCTTGGCGATCTCCTTGATCGACTGGGCCTGCTCGATCACGGCCTGGGCCTGGCGCACGATCTCGTCGCCGAGCGGCGTGACCGAGACCTCGGAGCTGCCGCGCTCGAAGATCTTGCAGTCGAGCTCGTCCTCGAGCTTCTTGATCGCGACGGACAGCGTCGGCTGCGAGACGAAGCAGGCCTCGGCCGCACGGCCGAAGTGCCGTTCGCGGGCGACCGCCACGATGTAGCGCAGTTCGGTGAGGGTCATCGTTCCAGTTCCACGTCCGGTCAGGATTCTGGCGGCATTTGGGCCGCCTGCCATGTACACGGGGGTTCGCTGCGTGCTACTGTGAAGCACGGATGCGCCAGGGAGGGCGGCCTTTGGTGGTGTGGCATGCACTGCGGCGTTGGGGTCGGCGGGCCGGCGCGGCCCTGGCACTGGCCTTCGCCGCTGGCGCCACAGCGGCCGGCCGAGGCGGCCTGAAGGCTCAGGCCTTCAGGTATTCGGCGCGGCTGCCGAGCCAGCGCTCGACCTGTGCCGCCGCGGCCTGCGGGTGCGAGGCCAGCAAGCGCGGCGCCAGCTGCCGCGCCTGGTCCAGCAGGTCGGCGTCCGCGGTCAGGTCGGCAAAGCGCAGCAGCGCCGCGCCGCTCTGGCGCGCCCCCATGAACTCGCCCGGGCCGCGGATCTCGAGGTCGCGGCGGGCGATCTCGAAGCCGTCGTTCGTCTCGGCCATGGCCTTGAGGCGGGCCTTGCCGGTGTCCGACAGCGGCGGCGTGTAGAGCAGCACGCAGACGCTCGCCACCGCGCCGCGGCCGACGCGGCCGCGCAGCTGGTGCAGCTGGCTCAGGCCGAAGCGTTCGGCATGTTCGATCACCATCAGGCTGGCCGTGGGCACGTCGACGCCGACTTCGATGACCGTCGTGCTGACCAGCACCGCCATCTGGCCGCCGGTGAACAACGACATCACAGCCGCCTTCTCGGCCGCCGGCATGCGGCCGTGCAGCAGGCCGACCATCGTGCCGGGCAGGGTCTCGCTCAGCTGGGCGTGGGTCGCGGTGGCGTTCTGCAGGTCCAGGGTCTCGGACTCCTCGATCAGCGGGCAGACCCAGTAGACCTGCCGGCCTTTCGTGGGGTCGGCGACTTCGTCCCGGATGCGCGCGATCACCGCGTCGCGCTTGCTGTCGGCGAAGACCTTGGTGACGACCGGCGTGCGGCCCGGCGGCAGCTCGTCGATGGTGCTGACGTCGAGGTCGGCGTAGTAGCTCATCGCCAGCGTGCGCGGGATCGGTGTGGCGCTCATCATCAACAGGTGCGGCTCGAGGGCGCCGCCTTCGAGCTTGCGCTTGAGCTGCAGCCGCTGCGCGACACCGAAGCGGTGCTGCTCGTCGACGATCGCGAGGCCGAGCTTCGCGAACGCCACGTCGTCCTGGATCACCGCGTGCGTGCCGACCACCAGCCCGGCCTCGCCCAAGGCCACGCGCGCCAGCATCTGCGCGCGGCCCTTGCCCTTGCGGCTGCCGGTCAGCCAGGCCACCGTGATGCCCAGCGGCTCCAGCCACTGCACCAGCTTGCGGAAGTGCTGCTCGGCCAGGATCTCGGTCGGTGCCATCAGCGCGCACTGCCAGCCGGCGTCGATGGCCACGGCGGCGGCGAGCGCCGCCACCACGGTCTTGCCCGAGCCGACGTCGCCCTGCAGCAGGCGATGCATGGGTTGCGGCTTCGCCAGGTCGCGGGCGATCTCCTCGGCGACGCGCTGCTGCGCACCGGTCAGGTGGAACGGCAGCGCCGCCAGCAGCCGCTCGTGCCGCCCGCCGGGCAAGGCCCGCAGCGCCGGGGCGCGCAGCGCGGCGCGTTCGCGCTGGGCCTGCGCCTGCGACAGCTGCTGCGCCAGCAGCTCCTCGAACTTGAGGCGCTGCCAGGCGGGGTGGCTGCGATCTTCCAGCGTCGCCATCGGCACCCGCGGCGCCGGATGGTGCAGGAAGGCCAGTGCCTCCCTCAAGGTCGGCAGGCCCGCCGGCACGCTGCCGGGCGGCAGCAGTTCGGCCAGCGGAGCGCGCTGCAGCGCCGAGGCCACGGCCTTGCGCAGGTAGGCCTGGGGCAGCTGGGCGCTGGCCGGATAGACGGGCGTCAGCGCCTCGGCCAGCGGCGTGTCGGCACGGACGGTCTTGACGGTCGGGTGCACCATCTCGCGACCGAGGAAGCCGCCGCGCAGCTCGCCGCGCACCCGCACACGCGTGCCGACCGCCAGCGCCTTCTGCTGCGAGGGGTAGAAGTGCAGGAAGCGCAGCACCAGCTCGCCGCTGTCGTCGTCCACGCGCACCACGAGCTGGCGGCGCGGGCGGAACTCGACGCGGCCGTCGCTCACCACGCCTTCGACCTGTACCGCATCGCCTTCGCGCGCGTCGGCGATGCGCGTGATGCGTGTCTCGTCCTCGTAGCGCAGCGGCAGGTGCAGGGCCAGGTCGATGTCGCGCAGCAGGCCGAGCTTCTCGAGGGCGCGCTGCGGGGCCGACTTCGGCGGGGTCGCGGCGGCGGTGTCGGGCATGGAACAATTCTGGCCCCAGTGCCTGCCAGGCCGGTCCAGCCTGCCCCATGCCCCGCCACACCCTCGCCGACTTCGACTTCGCCCTCCCGCCCGAACTGATCGCCCAGCACCCGGCCGCCGACCGCAGCGGCTCGCGGCTGCTCGACGGCCGCGGCGAGCCGCCGGTCGACCGCGTGTTCCGCGAGCTGCCGTCGCTGCTGGCGCCGGGTGACCTGCTGGTCTTCAACGACACCCGGGTCATCAAGGCGCGGCTGTTCGGCGTCAAGGCCAGCGGCGGCGCGGTCGAGGCCCTGGTCGAGCGCGTGCTGCCCGGCGGTCACGAGGTCTGGGCCCACCTGCGCGCCAGCAAGTCGCCGAAGGCCGGCAGCACGATCCGCTTCGGCACGCCGACCGAAGCCTTCGAGGCCGAGGTTCTGGGCCGCTGCGGCCCGGAGGCGGCGCTCTACCACCTGCGCTTGCCCGAGGATCCGCTCGCGCTGCTGGCGCGCCATGGCCACGTGCCGCTGCCGCCCTACATCCGGCACGCCGACGGCGCGGACGACGAGCGCCGCTACCAGACGGTGTTCGCGCGCGCGCCCGGTGCGGTCGCGGCGCCGACCGCGGCGCTGCATTTCGACCAGGCGGTGCTGGCGGCGCTGGCGGCGCGCGGCGTCGGCAGCGCCAGCCTCACCCTGCACGTCGGCGCCGGCACCTTCCAGCCGGTGCGCGTGGAGAACCTGGCCGACCACCGCATGCACAGCGAGTGGTTCGAGGTGCCGGCGGCGACGGTCGCGGCCATCGCGCGCACCCGCGAGGCCGGCGGCCGCGTCGTCGCGGTCGGCACGACGACGCTGCGGGCGCTGGAGTCGGCGGCGCGGGGCGGGACGCTCGAAGCCGGCGCGCGCGAGACCGACATCTTCATCACGCCCGGCTTCGACTTCCGCGTGGTCGACGTGCTGCTGACCAACTTCCACCTGCCCAAGAGCACGCTGCTGATGCTGGTCAGCGCCTTCGCCGGCCACGAGCGCATGCGCGCGCTGTACACGCATGCGGTGCGCGAGCGCTACCGCTTCTTCAGCTACGGCGACGCGATGCTGCTGGCGCGCGCGACCGGCGGCTGAGCGCGCTTACGACTTCGGCGGCGGCTGCAGCGTCATCACCGACACCAGCCAGCCCAGCAGCGCCACCGGGTAGAGCACGCCGATCAGCGCCTCCAGCATCGCCAGCGAGCGCGCGGCGGCGTGCACCGGCGTGATGTCGCCGTAGCCCAGCGAGGTGAGCGTGACGAAGGAGTAGTAGGCGAGGCGGGTGACGATCTCGCCATAGGTGGCCGGCTGGCCGAGGATCAGGTAGGCGCCGTCGAAGTGCATCGCGACCAGCCGGTGCAGCTGCGCGAAGGCCAGGCCGATCAGCAGGAAGGCCGCGACCGCGCCCAGCACGCGGTGCACGTTGATGCGCCCGGCCGCCAGCGTGTAGGCCAGCGTCAGCCAGCACAGCACGCCCAGGTTGACGGCGGCGAAGCCGGCGTCGGCGACACGCAGCTGGGCGTCGGGGAGCCAGACGTTGGCGATGCGCAGCGCCGCGGTGACGAAGGCGGTGACGATGAAGAGCCGGCCCGGCAGCGTGTGGTCGGCCAGCATCCACACGCCGAGCGCCAGGCCGCCGACGAACACGGCGTCGGCCACGTGGCGGTTGAAGATCCCCAGCTCGACCAGCGCCGGCACCAGCACGACCTCGGCCAGCAGCAGCAGGGTCAGCGCGGTGAGACTGCGGTCGGTGACGGCCTGGCGGGTCAGGCGGGCCCAGAGGCGTTGCAGCGGCATGAGGTCCCGAGGATACGGGCCGCAGGCTTCATCCGCAGCGTCTCAGGTGTCCGTCCACATCCTCAGCAGGTT
>Ga0268299_1001489_pt1 | contig 40259 bp, 35 predicted proteins | sample NOBtaG_FD_193484 | JGI IMG/M metagenome (GOLD analysis project Ga0268299, IMG submission 193484) | Activated sludge microbial communities from bioreactor in Nijmegen, Gelderland, Netherland - NOB reactor | ecosystem: Engineered > Bioreactor > Aerobic > Activated sludge | place: Netherlands... | reverse complement strand
TCGATCAAGTATGGTATGAATCAACCCGCTCATACGGAATTCTCTTCGTCCCCATCGTCTAGCCTGGCCTAGGACATTGCCCTTTCAAGGCAGTAACACGGGTTCAAATCCCGTTGGGGACACCACCGACTACGGAGCAGCCTTCTTGAGCAGAATTCAGGGGGGCGAGCGTTTCAGGTAAGAGCGGTAGGTAGCTGCCGGTTCCGGTCACACGATACTCCTTCCGATCCCCTTCTCGAACCGCCTCACAGCGCAACGGATGTTCCATCAGGACTCGCAGCAGTCGCCTGGCTGAGGATATATGGCGGTCGAGGAGGCCGCTGAGGTCTGCGAATCGTGCTTTCAGTTCCCGCTTGAGCCTGGCTTCATCGAGCGAGGCGATCTGGTCCCCGGCCGTCAATTGATCGAGCTCCCGAATCAGATCTTTCTTCCGGGTCTCTTCTGCCCTCAACTTGGCAAGAAGAGGGTCCATGGGCTGTCCTTTACCAATGGCATCGACCAGATTACCCTCATAGGCTTCGATGAGGGATAGCTCCCGCTGGATGTCAGCCTGTCGATCGAGTTTCTTCCCTTCCCCAGCCCGATGCTTTGCTAGGGCCTTTTCAACGGCGACTTTGATCATTTCCTCGGCGACGGCCTCATGGAGTGACTTGAGCACGATCTGATCGAGATATTCCTGTTCGACCAGGAGGGAGTTCTTGCAGATCGAGGAACCCCTGGTTTTGTAGTAGCTGCAGCCGTAGAAGCGCCCTTTGCGTCGGTGATAGTCCTGTCCCACGATGGTCATGGGACCTCCGCAATGCGCGCACCGGGCCATGCCGGTCAGGAGATACTTCGAATCCTGGTCTCTGACCACGGACCGGCCCTTGCTCTTGGATTTGGCGAGGCGGACTTGAACAGTTTCCCAGATATCCCGTTCGATGATTCGCAGGTCAGGGGCTTCGACTCGAACCCAGTCTTTTTCCTCGCGTTGTCGCCTCCGCTTGGTGCCGCCTCGGACGATCTTCTGAAGCTGGCCGTAGACAATCTGGCCCTGATATAGCTCCCGGTGAAGAATCTCGCGGACGGCAGACGGAGCCCAACCCCGGGGACTTTGCCGAGGGGCGGGGACATGCTCAGCATTCAGCTGCTTGGCGATACGGGTGATGCCCAGCCCGCCGGCATACATATCGAAGATCTGTCGGACGATGGCCGCCTCTTTTTGATTCACGACGCGGAGCACATGCAGGCGATGTCCCTCAGCAGAGAGCACTTCCCGATTGTCGTAACCGTAAGTCTTGCCGCCCGTCACATGTCCAGCTTTCGCCTTGCGGAGCATGGCGTCAGCGGTGCGCTGTTTCGCTCGCTCCCGCTCCATCTCGGAGGCGAAATTCGCGAGGGAGAGCATCACCTTGTCCATGGCATTGTCGAGTGTGCGCTCCCGATCTTCCAGGTAGAAAAAGACGCGGACCCCCGCATCCATGATCTGCTTGAGTGCGTAGGACGTTTCTATCGATTCACGGCCGAGCCGGGACTCTTCGCTCATGATGAGGACCTGAAACGACGGGCGAGGCTTCAGCGCATTCATGAGCCGGATGAAGCCAGGACGCTTCACAAACTCGGCCCCGCTGATGCCATCGTCCACGAAGATCACTTCCTCGGGGACGGTCCAGCCTTTCTTCAGGGCGTAGGCTTTGGCGTGGTCGATCTGGCGAGCAACGGACTTCTCCTCGTCACTCACGCCAGTTTGTTCGGTCGATTTGCGAGCATAGAGGGCAGCGATCATGGAGCACCTCGAGAGATGAGGGCAGGAGTATTGTCCACGCTCGATACAGTGTCAATGCCCTTCAAAGTGGCCACCATCGGGAACTGTCTCAGGTCCTCGAGTACCAGCTCCGCGAGAATGTCCGTGAGCTGATCAAACAGCTGAGGCGGGCACTCGATTCGGACCCTCTGTGACACCGACGGTTTCACGCTAGCGCCGTTGCTCCTCTGCGCGTATCAAGTGTGTGATGCCGGCCTCTGGATGTGCTGACGCATTGATGGCCACTTGAACACCAAGGCCTTCCCGCCTTCCCTAAAGCGATCGACAACACGCTCGCCGACCAGGTCAGCAAAAGCCGGCATTTGCAAATTGGTGATGAGGATTGTTGGCCGCTGTCGGCTGTAGCGATCGTTGATGATCTCGGTCAAGAGAGCGCAGTCTCTGTCATCCAGGGGATGCACGCCGACTTCATCCACTATGAGAAGATACGGCGCGCAAACTTTTCGCAGCGCCTGGTGCTCGGTCGTATCGGTTTTGTGTTTCCACGTCTCCTTGATAGGACGTAAAATGTCTTGAACCGAGGCGCAGTAACGGCCGGACAGGCCTTGTTGAAGAAACGTGTTGAGCACTGCGCAGGCCACGTGCGTTTTCCCGGTGCCATTTCCGCCCAACAGGATCAGCCCCGTACTTCCCTTCCCGTTGTGTTCAGTAAACGTTTCGAGGTGCAGGAGAACCTCCTTTTGCCGCGGCGCCTCCATGGGGAACGGACTCAACGTAGCGGCCTGATAGAGGGGAGGAATGCCGGCATCTCTTTGGGCCGCGCTCAATCGTCGCTGTTCACTGGTGTGCTTCTGCTCGGCATCTTCTCTGTCACACACGGAACAGCCGGATTCGACCGAGATCTTGACCCCCAGGACGGAGATGAGTGTCCGTTGCACAGGTTCTCCATGCCGATGGCAAAATGCCGCTACGCTGTCACCACACGGCGACGTCATAGTCCTGCTCCGCGAATCCAGTTCTGGGAAGCTGTGGTTTTTCATTCGAGGGTTCCTTGATTGTTCGGACCTCAGGTTCGATCCAGTCGCGCCAGGGCTCATTCCCTTGACCATCGCAGATCCACCGGTGGGGATCTTTAACTCCCAAGCCCTTCGAGACCAGTTCACTTGAGCTGTAGTTCCTGACCGCCACCATGACGAGTTGTTGATCTTCCGGCGTTAGGCGACTGAAATTCTTGATCGCCTTGGCTTTTTCGAGTTTCTTTCCCCTCCTCGCCGGATAGAGACTCCAAAATTTCTCGAACAGCGAATTCACCGTCGGAGGTGAATCGGTTTCGACCGCTGCCGCGGTTCGTCTTGATGGTGACATTTTGTCGCCCTCTGACAGTTCTTTCTTTATGACGGTTCTCTTAAGAGGATTGGGTGGCTGAAATGTCACCCCTCCCTTGTCGTAAATGTCACTCTGACTTTTTGTCACCCTGGCATTTTGACACTCTGTCCGTTGTGTTCCCTCTGCAAGGACGATTCGGTAGAGGTGGGTTCGATGAGGGCCTTTCCCTTCCTCAATGACCAGTTCCCCGCTGGCCACTAGATGCCTGATGGCTCGTTGAGTATTGCGAGGGGTCAACCGCGCCTTCCTGGCCAAGGTGGGAATGCTGGGGTAGGCGATCCCCTCATCATTCGCAAAGTCAGCTATGGCGAGTAGCACAAGGAGGCTCCCTCCTTTTGCTTTCGAGAATCGCCACCCGTGATCTAGCAACATGATGCTCACGACCACTCCTCGTTCAATCCGCGAAACCATCTATCCGGCCAGACCCGAGGAGACATTTCCCAACAACAAGCGCTCATCTATCTCGCCTTCCACTGAACGTGAGTTGCCCCGTGAGTGAGCTGGACGGGTAACTGTACGTTGCTAGGTTTCTGCTGTTGGGTGTTGAGGTCGATCTCATCGCGAAGTTGGGCGAGTACCTGAGGCGAAATTTTTGCCGGGTGTGCTGCGAACCAGCAAATTCTTCGCTGGAGCCGTTTGGGAAGATCGCCGAGTGCGGGTCGTTCGCAGAGATTGATCGTATTGGCGCTGCTGGTATCTGGAATCACATCAAGAATATGCGGGGCAGTTTCTGCGTGGCTCAGCGCATCTTTCCTTGCGAGAATCTGTCTTGCTGCACTTTGGCAGCAGCGGCGAACATATGCATAGATCGAGGCCTGACCACTCGCTGTCTGTGGATTGAAGGAGCGCAAGAATCGAAGACGTATTTCGCAGATCAGATCGTCGTAGTCGCATTCCTTGAGGCGCAGGCCCGCGTGGCGGGCCCATCGCCACGACACATTGCGGACGATTGGCTCTATTTCAATCCATATTGCCGCACGAGCTGAGGTGGCAAGCTCGAGTTGCGCAGTTTGTCCTGGTAATGACGGCACAGGCTCTCCGCTACGTGTACGTTAAGTATTTATAAAATACACGTTGCATTGTTATCAGTCAATATGGTACACGTGTATTAATGTGAGATTGTGGCGTGTCGTGATCTGTAGGGAGGTCTTATGGAGCTTTGGTGGGAGCTATACCAATGTAAGAATCGGAAGGAACTCATGGAGCTCTATTATCGTAAGACTAAAGCCAGGAAATTCTGGCTGCTGCTTGAGGACGTGGTATCTCCTGTTCTCCCAGGGTGGGTGGCTATAGCCAATAAACACCATGAGGATTTTCGAGAGTTCGTAGACCATTGGCTGACGGATTCGCTCACAGCGGAGGACTGGGATCGAGCTCATCAATGGGCAGCGAAGAGGCAAATGGCACCACTTGCCTGGCTCCTCAAGGGGCCGCCACAGGCAGGATTCGTTTGGGAGCGGTTTCTCATTAATGAGTACAAGAAGAATCCTCACCAACCTTACGAGCTTGCCTACAAGCAGGTCTTGCAAATCATTAATGAAGAGTCGAAAGGAGATTTACGGCATAGACCAATCTTCTGTACCGAATGCAAAGCTTTATTTCTGCCTGGGAGATTGTCGCAGCGGTGGTGTAGCGCAAAGTGCCGGAACCGATTTTTCCAGCGTCAGTATAGAAAGGTTGAGAGAGAGGGAAGAGATTCAGGAGCCAAAACAACCGAAGGAAAGGAGTAGCGATGATGATGACGGAGATGGTTCGAAAGTTCAGGGCCTACAGAATTCGAAAGCGGCTGTATAAATCGATGAGCGAACTTCGAGGCCTTCGGAGGAGTTTAGGGAAGGTGTCTGATAATGCCCAAAGCTACTTGCTCACGTATGGCCCAACGGCGCCTGATACGAGATTCGCTACTGACCTTGTGGCAGCCAGCAACCGGCTGGCCGATGCTTTCGAGCATTTGCGACCCTACTCGCCACCCCAGACCCTCATGGAAGCGATTCATGAGATCCAAGAAATGGCCAAACTCGAACATGTTCTCATGGCAAAAGGGATGGGGCTGGGGAAAGACTCAGCGGCCCAGGGATAACGGAAGGGGGGCGTGATCCTTGGCGGGGCCAGGATGACGCCCGGAATCATCACGCTGTACGTCAGCATGACGTTCTGCGTCACCTTTTCGCTCTACAGCCTGCAGCGCTGACTTCTGCTCATGGGAAATCTGAACCAATCCTCTTAGCGATTCCTTGTCATCGGTCACAATTCTCACATCTGCCCGCGCCCGCGAGATGGCTACATACCAAGACTGCTCGCCCGAGATCGTCTTCTCCCGCGCAGAGTCGATATGCACGATGACTGATTGAGCAGTTTTACCCTGTGATGCCCACGTGGTGGATGCGTATGCGTGGTCCCAATGCTGCTCTGTACGATCATTCAAATTCAGTGTCTGACGCTCCCCATGCTGTGGTTGTATGACAGCCTTCGAACCCTCCTGGTCCACAGAAATGACGCGCGCCGATTCTCCATTCCGTCTATCAGAGTCTGAGTTGTTTCTTGTCCATCTGATCGCGTCTCCTGCCTGAAGACCCTTTGATTCTTCCCTGTAGACCTCAATGCCTTTCGTTCTTGGTGTCCATGATTCTCGTTCACCAGTGGCACGTTCCAAGACCAATACAGTCTTGGTATCATCCATGCCGATCACTCGCGAGTAGGTTCCCCTGCTGCGCACAACATCTCCCACGTCATATGAACCTACCTCACGCTTTTGCGCAGCCGTGAGATCTTTCGCAGTGAGGACAGTTGCCATCAATTCCTTCCCGTGTAGTGAGCCGTCCTGTTTCAGGCCTTCGCGAATCAACGTATTCAAGTCAGACCGATCTGCGCGGGTTCCTGTGATCACTAACGTGTGTTCCCGTGAGTCAGCTGGCCGGTCGAGGAACTCGTGTACAACGTGCTGGAGGCGTTCGGTACGATCTGCAATCTCTGTGATATGTCCTGAGCTGTCGAGCCGCCGTACAGCGGCTTCTATTTTGCCCTGAGCGGTCTCTTCGACGACTTGTTTGAGCGTCGAATCCTGCTGCCTCAGGATCTCATCCATTTTTACAGATGAAATGCCGCGATCGAGTAAAAGACCAAAGCCGCTCCCAGCCTCGATGCTGGCCAACTGCTGGCGATCTCCGATAAAAGCAGCTCGATTGCCCTCCGATTCAATCCGATTAACGAGTTCATACATCTGCTTCGAGCTCAGCATGCTGCTTTCATCAATGACATAGAGCGTTTTCCCATCCTGCTGATTTCCCTGACTGCTTGAGAGAAACCGCGCTACGGTCTCGCTCTGAACATGTGCCTCTTGCTCAAGGACTCTGGCTGCTGCTGAGGTCGTGGCCAGACCACGAATTTCATATCCCTGCGACTCTGCGATCGTTCGAACCTCCCCAAGTATCGTCGTTTTCCCCGTGCCAGCCTTTCCTTCAATGGCCACGAAGCGATCTTGGGTCGAAAGGATCAATGTTGCTGCTGCTTCTTGTCCCTGTGTGAGGTCGCGCGTGAAAGTGAGATGGGGCAGCTCTTCTCGACCCACAACCGGCGCAACTTGTTGCTTTCCCTCTGTCATGAGTTGGACGGCCTCCCGTTCCATGCGCAGCGCATTCATCGTTGTGTAGTGGTCGCGCCCTAGCTCATCGTGCAGGGCAATGAGCTCGCCCGTGTGTACGTGGCTGTCGATCGCGTGCTTCACGGATTCGTATGTTGCCTCCCCCGTGCCTCTTTCGAGCGCGTGCCTGAGCAAGTCTTTGTGCGCAAACACCGACTGCCGCTCGCTCACGTGTTCGACTGCCCACTGAACCGCTTCTTGCGCTGCTGCGGTTTGCGGATGTGTGCCTTCTGAAGGGCTAGCTTGGCGTGCTTGCACGGTTACCTGAGCCAAGTCCAATCCCACTGATTGCGCGCGCGTCTCCCATTCCTTGTGCAGTTCATTTCGATCCACCTGTTGTTTAGCCTCTCGCGTTTCAAGAGCCACTCGTTCTGCCGTTAGAGGATCGTCTTTGCCACGCAGCGTGAGTTCATTCTGAATATCCTGCCGCCTCTGAGAAAAGTGTTCGATCTGTTCCCGTGAGAATCCGGCGACTTCCCATCGCCCATCGGCGTGGGTCCGTTCAATCTCATATCCAAGACGCTGAACCTCATTGGCGAGTTCAGCGCGATAAATGGCTCCTGCCGTCATCTTCAGGCGATAGAACTCCTGATTGTCCAACGCGCGCCATTCGCCATCGTCCCGCTGTGTGGCGTTGATCACGACTGAATGGGTATGCAATTGAGGATCTTGAGCTCGGCTCGTCTCATGTTGGAATTGCGCGACTACCAGATTCCCGGTGCGCTCAATGGTTGTCACGCCATCCTGCGTGATACGCGCTTGGCTCGCTTCGCTCTCAACATAGTCCATGGCCTTGCCGACGGCCTTGTCATGGGCCTCTAAAAGGCGTTCGTCATTCCCGACCAGTGCCGCAATCGAGACCGATTTTGGAGCGCTGTAGGTCAGATCGAGTCCTCCGCGTCTTGTTCCGTCACTGCGTGATTGGATCTCGCTTCCGTCAGTCATCTGACCCTCAAGGAGCGCACGAAAGGTCTCTGGCTCAACGGCGCGGCCTTCGATGCCCAAGGCTTCTGCGCCTTGTCCTGTCCAAACACCACGCTCTTTGTTCTCCTCGTAGTAGAGCTCGTCCTTTTGATAGTAGTTTGTTGCCTGAGCGGGGTTCACGTTGCTGATACTCAGCATGTCTTATGGTCCTTTCTCGTGAGCGATCCATCTAAGTTGGAGTGAGAGAACAGCTCGGGAGAAACTCAACGGCCCAACACCAGGGGGCGCTCTCGCGGAGCGTTAGCGGTTGGTGGTGGGACTGAGGTCTGTGGTTTCGACATGATCCCAGGGCCCAATAGTAGATCCTCACGCATCTGGTAGATCGCTTCCCCTGGACCGTCTCCATGGCCAAGATAGTTGGGAAGTTCGACACGGGCGACCGGGTGTCCGGTAATGGACAGGAAAGCTTGATAAGGTGGCAACGAAGCCAGCTCCGAAGCAAGGACGAGGGACTCTGTGGTATCGCGACGTTGGACACCAATGGAGTCTCGTTCGGCGCTGATACTCAGTGTGTGCGCTTCATGAGCCTGCTCGATCTGCTGTTGGCCCAGCATCTGTTCAAAGTACTTCGCCGTTTCAACGGCTGAGGTGCGGTAGAGGAGCTTCGTCATACAATTATTGATGATCGTGTCCCGTTCGTCCTTTGAGTAGGCATTCAATCCCCCCAGGTCCTGGATTGAGAGCCAGGCGGAGGCCCCTTTGCTCCGCCCTCGTTGCAGGATGTTCAACAACGAACTCATCTTATTCAGAGCAGAGAGCTCATCCAGAATCAGGTAGAGGCGCCGATCCTCACTGTCCGGTAGCTCCAGAAGGTGCATGCAGGCGAGGTCAATGGCCAGCGTCAAGATCGGGGCCAGCAGCTTACTCGTACTGGGCGGGTTCACAATCCAGACCCACTGGGTAGATTCCTCATTGCGGAGCCACGAGCGAAAAGAGAAGTCGCCATCCTTCATGAAGCTAAAGGCCATGGAGTAGCGGTGCAGGTTGGCCAAGACACCTGCGGCCTGTGGGGCAGCCGCTGAGGTGATATGTTGGGCAACTTGTTCGCCCCAGGGGGCTAACCGAAGAACTTCGCCGAGTTCATCTCCGCTGAGTTTGAGCGTCTCGGCGAGATCCTGGTTTCGGTGCATGCCCTTGGATGTCAAACTCACAAGCAAGGTGAAGAAGATCTGCCGTGCCGCATCGGCCCAGAACTTGTCCGCGCTGCTATCTTCCTCCACGATCACAGAATGGGCTGCGGCAAAGGCTTGGGGGATTGATTGCAGTTCTGAAAAAATAGTCCAGCCGGATGACGCGGCAAGGAAGGGAGACAGAATAATGTCGCCCGGTCTCCAAAACTCGTGGCACAGATCCAGCTTGGTATCGTGAACAATGGCTCGCCGTTCTAGTGTTCGGATCGTGCCAAGCACCGACCGAAGGAACGTCGTTTTTCCTGAGCCTGTCCCTCCGGCGGTGAGTACGTGTTCCGTCTCCCTTCGCTTTGGCAGAAACACAGGTCCAATAGCGATGTCACCCGTCTGTTCTCGTCTCACTCTCTTCGCGAGATCTCTGGCGGTGGTCCGATACTGTCCTCGGATATGGCGGGATTCGGACATCCTTCTGTCGCGGTAGCGATACCAGGCCAAGAGACTCACAAGGCACGCTGGATAGGTCCATGCGGTGTCCAGGAGGATGGGGCTGACCTGGCTCCATTCCCATGCCATGACACTAGAGAGATAGTCCCGGGCTTCAGTGGCATTGTAGATGCGGGCCTCCGTATCACCCGGCAGTACCAGTTTCACGGTGGCATCTTGTGCCGGGAGTCCAGCCGCAAACCAGGCCGAAGACCATTTGGCCGCGTGACTTGGCGTTGGGGCCGCCACGTTATAGAGCTCGAGTTGGAGCCACACCAATGGGAAGTAGACCAGCGCGGTGACGATGAGCAGAGTCATCGCGACCATCCGTGTATTCATGCGCCAAGAGGAAGCCAGCGAGTCGTACCCTCGTGCAGGGTCGCCCTTATGCGACCGGTACCGAATGGGGGAGTCCTGACGGTTCAGTGGCATGCTTATTGAGTTCCCTCCTTACTGGGAGAAAGATCGCAGCCGGTGCGTCTTCGTGCTTCTGTCAGGATCTCTGTCGCCTTGGCTTGATCGACCGCGGCATATTGCACGATGGTCTCTGTGAGACGAATCAGGTAGTGCATGGTTCGGTCCTGCCTGAGCCCTCCGAGCCCACGCTGAAGCACGATGCGGAGGGCCGCAGCGGTAGGAAGCTGGTCCTGCTTCGCCAAGGCCTGGACTTCGGCATGGAGCAAGGCTGGAATCCTGACAACAACGGTTCCTTTAGGGCGAACGTCGCTGGCCTGATGTTGAGCCCACCTGTGCATAATGTTCACTCCTGTTACCTGTAACTCGGCATCCTCAGGGCCCTCATGGTTCTTTCACGCTGAACAAGATCTCGCGGTAACGCGGACAATCCCGTTACAAGCTGAGGTTCAAGGTCGCATAACATCCTTGCCTAACAGAGAAATCCCGCGTAACAGCCCCGAGCAATTCCTGTTGCGTCGGGTGTGAAGAGCACATCCTACGTAGTGCCCGGACCAGTTACGCGAGCGTCAACAGAGTCTGTGCGATGCGCGTGGGCCTGCTCGGCGAACACGCGCCGCAGCTCTCGGTCGCTCATCAGAGCGGCACCAAGGATTTCCGCAGCCAACTCTGCCTTTGGTTTTTGAGTCGCCCGTGTCAGGAATTCAAACAGGGCCGCCGGATACTCAGTCAGCTTCAATTTGATGACTGATTCCTGTGTGATTCGCTTCTTTTGGGAAAGCCGCAGTACCTTCATGATGGTCCTCCTCTTGATGATGAATAAGCCCGCAACGTTCTCTATCTACATATACCCGGCGCTCCGCGGGCTTCTGGCTATCCGCAGGTCGTGATGTGTCGCTATAGGCGGTTCCGGTCGAATCGGCTATACTTGTCGCGCCGAAAAGGGCGGTACACAAACCGAAAGCAGGTTGAGCCAGGAATGACACCAGAACAACTGCAGCACATCATGGAGAGCCGCGAGAATGAGCACTTGGAATTCAAGGAGGCGAAGGCTTCATTCGAGTTTGAGGAGTTAGTGAATTACTCTGTCGCACTGGCCAATGAGGGTGGCGGAAGAATGGTGCTTGGCGTCACCAACAAACAACCTCGGAAGATTGTCGGGAGTCAGGCCTTCCAGGATCTTGAGCGAACGAAACTTGGTTTAATGGAACGGCTCCATCTTCGTATTGACGCCGAGGCGCTCCAGCTTCCTGAAGGACGTGTCGTTGCGTTTCAGGTGCCACCACGACCCATCGGCATGCCGATTCAATACAAAGGGGCCTATTGGATGCGAAGCGGGGAAAGCCTCGTCCCCATGACGCCCGACCAACTCAAGCGCATCTTCGACGAATCCGGGCCCGACTTCTCGGCTGAAATTGCGAAGAACGCCACGTTTGCTGATCTCGATCCAGTGGCGATCGTCCGATTTCGTGAGATGTGGAAGAGGAAGTCCGACAATAGTGCACTGCAGAGCGTGACGGATGTTCAGCTCTTAACGGATGCAGAATTGCTGGTCGATAGTGCGGTCACCTATGGGGCGCTCATTCTCTTCGGCACAGGGAAAGCACTGGGACGTCATCTTGCACAATCGGAAGTCGTGTTCGAATATCGGTCAAGCGAGGCGTCCGTACAGTTTCAACAGCGGAAGGAATTCAGGGAAGGGTTCTTTCTGTTCGACGACGAGCTGTGGAAAACAATCAACCTTCGCAATGATGTTCAGCATTATCAAGAAGGGCTGTTTGTCTGGGATATCAAGACCTTTAACGAAAAGGTCGTTCGAGAAGCCATCCTCAATGCCGTGAGTCACCGTGATTATCGTCTCTCTGGATCGGTATTCGTCCGCCAGTATCCCAAGAAGATTGAAATTGTCAGTCCTGGAGGGTTCCCTCCTGGGATCACGCCAGAAAATATTCTGCTCCGTCAGTCTCCGCGCAATCGGAGAATTGCCGAAGCGTTTGCACGGTGCGGACTCGTCGAACGGTCCGGCCAAGGGGCAGACCGGATGTTTGAAGAGTCAATTAAGGAAAGCAAGCCCCGACCGGACTTTACAGGGACAGACGACTATCAAGTCAGCCTCACGCTCAAAGGCGAAGTGCAAAATCCCCGCTTCTTAACGTTCCTCCAGCACGTGACCCAGGAAGGCCTGGGTCCATTCACGACACAGGACTTCTTAGTGTTGGACTCTGTACAACGGGAAGAGCCGGTTCCGCATGCGCTCAAAGACCGTCTCGGATTCCTCAAAGACCGTGGCATCGTCGAACTGACCGGGCGGGGACGTGGAGCCAAACCGATTCTCTCAAGACGCTTTTATGCGTTTCTTGGCAAGAAGGGCGTCTATACGCGCAAGCGTGGGCTGGATCGTGAGACGAACAAGGCGCTCCTCCTCCAGCATATCCAACACTTTAGGCAGGAGGGGAGTCGGCTTCAGGATTTGCAGCAGGTTCTCCCGCAGCTCACCCGTGATCAGGTTCAGAAGCTGATGCGTGAACTCAAGGAAGATGGGAAAGTGTACATTACTGGCACGACCAAATCCGCCAGATGGTTCCCATGTCCCCTCCCGGCCGCAATTGCGCCTAAAGCGACTTGAAGCGCCAATCCGGCGCAATCCGGCGCAATTTTCGACGGTAACAGCACAGTTTTAAGCAGGTTTTAAACGGGTGTTAAACGCAATTCGGCGCAATTCAGTGTAAGGCTGTATCCGTGAGTGAATCTGTTTCAACCGGAGGAAGTCCTTTGCGAGAGATGTGAGGAGCCGCACGACTACGTACCTGAACCGTTGGACTTGCGATAGGTACGCGCGGCCTCGGTGGCCAATGTGGCTGCAGCTGTGCGGTTTTCGAAACCGAGTTTGATATAGATCCGTTCCAAATGTTTCTGCACAGTGCGGCGGCTACGGCCAAGAATGTCGCAGATTTCCTCGTTCGTTTTCCCCTGCGCGATCTCCCTCCAGCCTGCATGCGCTTCCCGGAGAAATAGGTTCATTTGGTCTTGAGCTGTGGGGTGCTTTCCCAAGGGGAACGGAGTATTCTGCGGCGGCGAGTCTAGGCATGCAGAAGCGATTCCAGGAGCCACATGAATTATACTGACCGGCAAAAAGAGGCCATTGATTGTATTAGCCAAAACTTGCAGATCATTGCCTGTGCCGGATCTGGAAAGACGCAGGTAATTTCGGCCCGCATTGTCAACATCCTAAAAACAAAGAAGAGCCAGGGCATTACACCGGCCAATGTCGTCGCCTTTACCTTCACTGATAAAGCAGCGGGAGAGCTGAAAGATCGGATTCACCGACTTTGCAAGGAAGAACTAGGATCGGACCTCGGCCTTGCAGAGATGTTCGTCGGTACGATTCACGCATATTGTCTTAACCTGCTTCAGGCTCCACCCCTATACAAGTTCCTAAAATATACCGTGCTGACGGATGTGCAGCAGCGCCTCCTCATTGATCGAAACAGTACCAAGAGTGGCCTCACGCAGGTTCCGCTCCTCAGGGGAGGTAAGTTGGAACGCTGGAAGGATTCCCGCTTATATCAGCAGCTCTTGGGGATCTATGGTGAGGGGAACGTCACACTGAAGAAGGTGCCTGCTGAGGTGAGGTCGGCAGTGGAGAAGTATTACGAACTGCTCAAGGACAAAAAGTACCTCGACTTTACAATGATCATCGAGCAGGCGGTCGCTGAAATTCAGAACAACGCTGCATTGAGGGAGAAGGTCTCCACCCAACTGAAGTATTTGGTTGTTGACGAGTACCAAGACGTTAACCCACTACAGGAGATGCTGATCCGGCAGCTCCACGATCTTGGGGCAAACCTGTGCGTGGTGGGGGATGACGATCAGACCATTTATCAGTGGCGCGGGAGCGATGTCAGCAACATCATCGAGTTCGCCAAGCGGTATCCAAAGGTCAAGCAGGTTCCCTTGAATGACAACTACAGGAGCAGTTCGGGCATTGTTTTGGCGGCTCGTCAGGTCATAGAGAACAACAATCCCGCGCGTCTTCCGAAGAAGATGGAAAGCACCGACGCACAGCCGCACCAGCGGGGGGATGTGTTGGCGCTCGCGTTCAATGATCCAGACCAAGAGGCAACCTGGATCGCTGGCAAGATTAAGGCCCTCCACGGCACATCATACAAGGACAAGAAAGGTTCCCACGCACGAGGGTTAACTCATGCCGACTTCGCAATTCTACTGCGGAGTGTGCGCAACGATGCTCCGCCGATTCTCTCCGCGCTGGATGCAGCAGGCATTCCGTACATCGTAGGAGGGATGAACGGTCTGTTCGATACCGCTGAAATACAGGCCATACGCGCCGCATTTTTCTTCCTGGCCGATTTTGCACCCAAGGGGGGGCAGCCGATCACAAAGACGCAGTTTAAGGAAATCCTGACCCAGGCCGGCCTGGGCCTCACCACGAAGCAGGTCGCTGCTGGCATCAAGTTCCTTGAGGACACAAAAGCCAAAATCGGCCCGGAGATGGATGCAAAGTTATATCTGCAGCGTGTCTATCTGGACTTTCTGGAGATGATTGGATTGAGCGAGGAAGCCATTACCAAAGCCAACGGTGCGGGTCGCGGGGAGATTGTCTACTTTAACCTCGGGAAGTTCAGTCAGGTCATCTCAGACTTCGAGCACATCAACTTTAATACGAACCCCCAAGACCTCTACCCGTCGGTTACCGCCTTCCTGCACTATCAAGCGCCCGGTTACTATCCAGAGGGGTGGGAAAATACGGCATCCGCGAAACCGGATGCCGTACAGGTGATGACCGTCCATCAGGCCAAGGGGATGCAATGGCCAGCCGTGTTTGCTCCCTGTATGAGACAGAACCGGTTCCCCTCGCGGCGACAAGGGGGGCGTTCTGTCTGGCATATTATTCCAGACTCTATTGTCCGGAATGCAGACCGGTATAAGGGAACCGTCGAGGATGAAAGGCGACTCTTCTACGTGGCCCTTACGAGAGCAGAGAAATATCTGTTCGGCAGTTGGGCACCCATTGCCGACAATCAACAGCAACGAAAAGTTTCAGAGTTTTATCGGGAACTGACCGACAGCGAGTTCGTTCTGACAAAAGAATCGAAGGCGGCGCTGCCTGCTCAGATCGCGCCAAAACCTAGAAAAGAAGACGTAGTGCAGGCGCTCACCTTCAGCGAGCTGAAATACTATTTCGAGTGCCCGTACCTCTTTAAGTTGCGCTTCCTCTATGGGTTCGATACACCGATCAGTCGCGCTCTAGGGTATGGGAAGTCGCTCCATGACGCCTTGGCAGAGATTCACGCTGAATCCTTGAAAGGCCGCATCCCGACCAAAGCCGATGTGCCAAGGCTCGTCGATGATCATCTCCATCTCCCCTTCGCGAACAAACCGATTGAGGATAACCTCAAGCGTGCAGCCCACAAGGCCTTGATTGGCTACCTCCAATCGCACGGTCAGAATCTCAGCAAATTGGAACACGTGGAGAAAGTCATTGAGCTCAAGCTGGCAGATGGGATTGTCGTCAGTGGCAGGATTGATCTCATTCGGAAAACCGACACCAATGAGATTGTCATTGTTGACTTCAAGTCCGATGAGCGGGCGCAAGCGGAAGATCTCTCTCAAAAACAACTCCACATCTATGCCTTTGGTTACGAGCAGTTGACGGGCAAGCGAGCTGACTTAATCGAGGTGCACAATCTGGATAAAGGTGGAGCGAAGCGAGAAGTCGTGGATGAAGCGTTAATGAAATCCACAGTGGCAGGTGTGGTGGAGGCCGGACGGAAGTTGCGAGAGAACCACCTGCCGCGTCTGCCGACCTGGTGCGAGAAATGCGCCTCTTGCGATATGGTAGAAGTCTGTCGCCAACGCGAAGCCCCACGACCAAAACCAGCGGCCTGAGGAGCGAGGAGATGCCCAAAAATAATAAGGAGAATGCCAAGAAGAAGGTCACTCGCTACAAAGGCGCCGCGCACGGCCGAGACCGGGTACTGGTCGCTGCTGCCGGCCGAGGAGCGGGTGGTGACGCTGTATAAAGACAGAAAAGTATGGCCAGTCTGTGTTCTTTTGGTTCGACGATGAACAATGCTGGGTCATACCGGCCCTTGTTCAGGCGGGTCCGATTCCTCGGTCGCGCCGAATCTCATGAATTGATATACAAGCATTTCCCCCTGAAGAGGGGTCGAGCTATTTCCTCATTTGCAGTACACTGCCCCAGCCTATGTCGATGGTTGTCTGAAACGTCTCTGTCAGATGAGCATTACTTCAATTAGTTTGAGCCAGCTCGAATCCCATCTCTGGGAAGCCGCAAACATACTTCGCGGGCCGGTGGATGCAGCCGACTTCAAGACCTATGTGTTTCCGCTGCTCTTTTTCAAACGTATCTCGGACGTCCACGATGAGGAATACGAGGCGGCCTTGAAGGAGTCCGGTGGAGATGAAGCCTACGCCCTCTTCCCCCAGAACTACCGATTCCAGATTCCGGACAACTGCCATTGGAGCGATATCCGAATTAAGACAACGAATGTCGGTCAGGCGCTGCAAACCGCTATGCGCAGGATCGAGAAGGCAAACCCTGAAACACTCTACGGAATCTTCGGCGACGCGGCGTGGACAAACAAAGAACGGTTGCCCGATTCTCTCCTGCGAGACCTCATCGAACACTTCTCTCGCATTAACCTCGGCAACCAGGCAGCGCAGGCGGACATTCTCGGCCAATCGTATGAATACCTCATCAAGAAGTTTGCAGACCTAACCAACAAGAAGGCTGGAGAGTTTTACACGCCGCGTTCGGTCGTCAAACTGATGGTAAATATTCTTGATCCGAGGCAGGGGGAATCAATCTACGATCCTGCCTGCGGGACGGGCGGCATGTTGTTGGAAGCCATCCATCATGTTCGTGAACGACACGAGGATGACCGCACACTGTGGGGCAAACTCTTTGGGCAAGAGAAGAATCTCACGACTTCGGCCATTGCCCGCATGAATCTGTTTCTGCATGGAGCGGCAGACTTCCAGATCATACGTGGGGACACGTTGCGCCAGCCAGCATTCTTCTCTGGTGACAACCTTGCTACTTTCGACTGCGTCATCGCCAATCCGCCGTTCTCCCTTGAGAAGTGGGGTGAAGAAGTCTGGGCCAGCGATCCCTACGGACGAAACTTCGCCGGGATGCCGCCTGGCAAGACCGGGGACTATGCCTGGGTGCAGCACATGATCAAGTCCATGGCGCCGGCGACAGGCCGCATGGCGGTCGTCCTCCCGCATGGAGCCCTATTCCGCATGGGCAAGGAAGGCGCGATCCGGGAGAAGATTCTGGGCATGGACTTACTCGAAGCCGTCATCGGACTTGGACCCAACTTGTTTTACGGAACCGGATTAGCCGCCTGTATCCTCGTCTTTCGCGCGCGCAAGAAAAAGGACCGGAAGAGGAAGGTGCTCATCCTCGATACCTCTCGCGAGTTCAAGACGGGCCGGGCGCAGAACGAACTCTTGCCCGAACACGTCGAGCGTATTTACGGCTGGTATCGCGACTATAAAGACGTGGGAGGTATCGCCCGCGTGGTCTCGCTCGATGACATTGCCGCCAACGAGCACAATCTCAATATCCCGCGCTACGTCGAGCAGATAGGCCAGCAGGAATCGCTCTCAGTCGAGGACGCATTGGCGCAGCTACGGACAAGCGCCGATGCGGCTTTTGCGTCTGAGGAGAAGCTTGTTGCCATACTTAAACGTGAAGGGGTGCTCCTCCCTAAATGAGCAGGAAAGGTTCTACCTATGATCTCTGATCGGTTAATTGATCAGGCATTCTCGGATCTGCGCTCAACCTGCGGAGGCGTGCGTGAGGACTATTTCGGCCTTCTGTACTTGGAACAGGAACACAAGGTTCCGAGGACAAAAGCGGTTAACCAAGTGGCCTTCGGCGGCAACGACTACGGCCTCGACGGCTTCCACTTCGATGAACAACGGAGGAATCTCTACCTCTTCCAGTTCAAATATTCCAATTCGCATGCCCTCTTCAAAAGCACTTTTAAGCGGCTGACCGAAGATGGGGTAGAGCGGATCTTCACGTCTCCGAATCGCGACGAAAAGAAAAACCAGATCCTCCTCCAGCTTCGCAGTTGCCTCCATGAGAACCGGGGCATTATAGACCAAGTCTGTTTTCATTTTGTTTTCACCGGCGATCCACAGGAAGCAGAACGCAGCACTGTGCTCGATAAACTCCGCGAAGATCTTGAAAATAAGAAATATCTGGCGGAGAAATTCTTTGCCCCTCGGGAAATTAGCTTCCTAGTCGAGTATCGATCATCGTCTGGGAAGGTCGGCGCTGTCCAAGCCGCGCGAACAAACTCTTCGTTCTCAATCCCTTTGGAAGATCTTATGGTAGTTGGTGGGCCATCGGGAGAGAAAATGCATATTGGGTTCATACGCCTTAGCGATCTCGATGCAATGCATCGCGCAATCGGTCGCCGGTTCTTTGACAGCAACATTCGCTATGGCCTAGGCCAAAGCGAATCAGTGAATCGGGCCATCGCGAAAACACTAAAGGCGATTGTCATCGACCGAAGCGAACATCCCAATATCTTTGCCTTCAACCATAACGGTATAGCCCTGTTCTCTGAAGAGGTTGAGCAAAACGAAGGTCATTGCGTTCTTACGTCGCCTCGCTTACTCAACGGGGCCCAAACGGTTACAACCGTACGATCATTCTATGACGCGAATAAGGACAATCCAAAGCTTGACCAAGGTAAGGCTTTGTTCGAGTCCATTCGCGTTCTGTGTAAAATTATAACGAAGGCTGATCCCAAGTTTGTCACTCAGGTAACCATCAACAATAACCGTCAAAACCCAGTCGAGCCTTGGAATCTCCGTGCTAACGATGACATTCAGTTAGAGCTTCAAGACAAGTTTAGAAATGACCTCAGCATCTATTATGAACGGCAGGAAAATGCTTTTAACCAATTGGGTGTCGAAGACCTAGAGGATTACGGCATCAAGGAGGAATCTAAAGCTATCCAGATGCTAAAGCTTACTCAGACGTTTCTGTTGACGGATGGACTTATCAGCAGGCTTTCTGAGATGCGCCGAGTTTTTGAAGATGATCGGGTGTACGAACAAGTCTTTCGGCCGAGCCGACTCAAGGCAGATTCTCGGCACATCCTATTGTGCTACAAAGTCCAGTTCCGTCTTCGCAAGCTGGCAAACGAAATCGAACAGAAAGGGCAGAACAAGTACTCTTTCATCCACCGCTCACGCTATCTCCTATGGGCACTAATTTGTCAGGGTCTGTTGAATGACGCTAGCCTTGAATCCCATTCCGACAGCTATGCACGTTCGATGAGCATACCAGCTGATTACACCGATCTCCTAAGCCGCCTTGCTACGACTCGCGTCCGCATATTGCTCTCAGAGCTCATGGCTGACCGCGACTATGCTGACAAAGTAGCTGATGGAAATCTTAGCTTTCTCCGCACAGACCGAGCTTTTGAAAAATGCATGGAGTTCGCTCACAAGAAATGGCATTGGGTTCATAAGAAGCTAGTATGACCGCCCGTATCTCCCAACAGCAGCTCGAATCCTATCTCTGGGGCGCAGCCACGCTTCTGCGGGGAACCATTGATGCGGGCGACTACAAGCAGTTCATCTTCCCGCTGCTGTTTTACAAACGTCTCTGTGATGTCTTTGAAGAAGAGACGCAAACCGCGCTCAAGGAATCTGCGGGCGATGCGGAGTTCGCCGCCTTCCAGGAAAATCATCGTTTTCAGATTCCGGCAGAAGCACACTGGCAAGAAGTCAGGAAAGTGGCCAAGAATGTTGGTCTGGCTCTACAGTCCGCCATGCGTGCCATCGAAACTGCGAACCCTGATAAGCTCTACGGCATCTTCGGCGACGCACAGTGGACGAACAAGGACCGACTCTCGGATGCTATGTTACGAGACCTCATCGAGCACTTCAGCACGCTCGAACTGTCCCTCACCAATCTCCCGGAAGACGAGCTAGGACAAGGTTACGAATACCTGATCAAAAAGTTCGCCGACGATTCCGGCCACACCGCAGCTGAGTTCTATACCAACCGTACCGTCGTCCATCTCATGACTGAGATGCTCGAACCGCAGCCAGCCGAGACCATCTATGACCCCACCTGCGGCTCTGGCGGGATGCTCCTCTCCTGCATCGCCCATCTCCGCCGTCAGGGGCAGGAGTGGAGGAACGTCAAGGTCTATGGCCAAGAGCGAAACCTCATGACCTCCTCCATTGCCCGGATGAACTGCTTCCTCCACGGGATCGAGGACTTTCAGATTGTGCGCGGCGATACCCTCTCCGAGCCCAAGCTCGTCCAGGGCGATCGGCTCATGCAATTCGATGTCGTCCTGGCCAATCCGCCTTATTCCATTAAGCAGTGGGACCGAGAAGCATTCGCTTCTGACCCCTGGGGGCGTAACCTCTACGGTACCCCACCACAGGGCCGCGCCGACTACGCCTTTTGGCAACACATCCTTTGCAGCCTCGCCCCCAAGACTGGCCGCTGTGCGATCCTCTTTCCCCACGGGGTTCTCTTCCGGCAGGAGGAAGCGGACATGCGGCGCAAGTTGATTGAAGCCGATGTCATTGAATGCGTACTCGGCCTGGGACCAAACCTCTTCTATAACTCACCAATGGAGGCCTGCGTCGTCATCTGCCGCACAGCAAAGCCTAAGGCGCACAAAGGCAAGATTCTTTTCATCAATGCTGTGGACGAAGTCACCCGCGAGCGGGCTCAAAGCTTCCTGACAGACGACCACATCGAACGCGTCGTCAAAGCCTACAAGAAGTTCAAAGATGAACCGGGCTTCACTCGTGTGGCGACATTGGAAGAAATTCGAAAGCAGGGCGGCAACCTCAGCATTTCTCTCTACGTTGCGGCGTCAGAGGCAACATCTGCGAGCCAGCCGACTACAAACGGCTATTCTGTTGGGGAAGCTGTCTCTGGGTGGCTCGGCTCAGCGTCCGAAGTTCGCCAAGCTCTGTATAGCCTGATAAAAAAACAGACACAGCCTACTGAACTACCTACGCCATCAACAGTTTTCAGCATGATGCCAGCATGGATCAAGCGCACCGAGTGGAAGCGGCTACCGTTTGGCGCGTTCGTCGACAGCGTGAACGAGCGTGTTGAACCAGCAAATGCAGCTGAGGAAATCTATGTGGGGCTGGACGATCTTGACCCTGGAAGCCTGCACATCCAGCGCTGGGGTAAGGGCAGCGATGTTATCGGCACCAAACTCCGCTTCCGTAAAGGTGATCTCATTTTTGGCAGACGACGGGCCTATCAGCGCAAACTGGCCGTGGCAGAGACGGAAGGCATTTGCTCGGCGCACGCGATGGTAGTGCGGGCAAAGCCCGACGTGGTGCTCCCAGAGTTCCTCCCGTTCTTCATGATGAGCGACCGGTTCATGAACCGCGCCGTCGAGATCTCGGTTGGGTCGCTGTCGCCAACTATCAACTGGACTACGCTCAAGCTGCAGGAGTTCGACCTCCCGCCACTCGACCAGCAGCGCCGCATAGCGGAAATCCTCTGGGCGGTGGAAGAGGTGGTCACAAACACATACGCTGCGGCAGAGGATGCAACCGCTGTCGTCGAAGCGGAGCTAGACAAATTTCTCTACCACAGTTCAAATTGGCGAGTCGCTGAAAGCCGTGACTTGTTGGCTGAAGGCCCGCGCAACGGCTTCTCCCCTCCCGCTAGTCCGAACAGCGGTCGAGTGCCGACACTCAGTATCAGTGCCATTCGTGGAGGAAAAGTTGTGCCGAATGGCAGCTTGAAATACTCCGATGTCAGCGATGAAGCAGTAGTACAATTTAGACTCCGCCGAGATGATATTCTTGTCGTCCGTGGAAACGGAAACCGCTTGCTTTGTGGTCGCGCAGGAATCGTGGAGGACTTTCCAAAAGGCTGCTTCTATCCTGATTTGCTCATTCGACTTCGTTTCCGCGACGATTGTCTGCTGCCTGAGTTTGCCGTGATGCAATGGAACGAACGAAAGACTCACAAGCGCTTGCTCAAGAAAGCCAAGTCTTCGAACGGCATTTCAAAAATCAACGGGCAGGATATTCAATCGCATCAACTTGTCGTGCCCCCAATCGCAGAGCAGAAGCGATTTCTTGAGAGCATGAGCGCGAAGAACGCGGTCACGGGTGCTCTAGACCGCTCGGCAACCGAAGCCGTGAACTTTCAAAGCTCCCTCATCAACACGATTTTTACTAGGCCATGAGCTTCACCGAAGCCAACACCGTTGAGCAGATGATTCTCGATGCTGTCTCCAAGCACGGAGCTGCGAGGCGTGAGGTCTCGGCTGAGACTTCGTCTCCCGGTTGGGGAGCTTCGCTCGGCGAGGAATTGCACCCGGCACGCTGGGATTATGTACCTGCTCTCCAGCTTCCGCGCCAGAGTGGCGATGTGATGGTAGAGCAATGGGTTCGCGAGGCGCTTGTCCGGCTCAACCCTGAGATTGCCACTCAACCTGATCGCGCTGACGAGGTCATCTACCACCTGCGCGCCTGCATTCTCTCCGTGCAGGCCGATGGGCTCGTACGGGCAAACGAGAATTTCACGACCTGGATACGGGGCGAAAAGACGATGCCTTTCGGCCTTCACGGTGAGCACGTCCCGGTGCGTCTTGTGGACTTTACCCAGCCATCCAACAACCGGCTGACCGTAGCGAATCAATGGACCTACGTGATCGGGACGGTGACAAAGCGGTTCGATGCGGTGTTCCTTGTGAATGGCCTTCCTCTGGTCATCGGCGAGGCGAAGACACCGACGCGGAGCGCGGTGACTTGGTTCGATGGCGTGTTCCAAGTCAATCAGATCTATGAGAAGACGATCCCGGCTATGTTCGTGCCAAACGTCTTCTCCTTTGCCACAGAGGGGCGTTGTTATCGGTACGGCTCGATCCGCATGCCTATCGAGATGTGGGGACCATGGCGCGACGAGCACCACCAAGAAGAGGGACAGCTTCACCACGTCAAGGCCACAATACAGAGCATGCTGAGACCTGCAGTGGTTCTCGACATTCTGCAGAACTTCACACTGTTTGCGACGGACAAGAAACACCGCCGGATCAAAATCATCTGCCGCTACCAACAATACGAAACGACAAACAAGATAGTGGCTCGCGTCGTCGCGGGTTATCCGAAGAAAGGTCTCATCTGGCACTTCCAGGGCAGCGGCAAATCCCTCCTCATGGTCTTTGCCGCGCAGAAGTTGCGGATGCACCCTACGTTGGGAAATCCTACTGTGATGATCGTGGTGGACCGTATCGACCTTGACACCCAGATCACTGCCACGTTTAACGCCGCGGATGTGGCCAATATGGTCGGCGTGGCTACACGACAGGAATTACAGACCTTGCTCGGGCAGGATACCCGCAAAGTGCTCATCACTACGATTCACAAGTTTGCCGAGGCTGGTGGAAAGCTGAACGAGCGGTCCAACATCATTGTCATGGTGGACGAGGCACACCGTACTCAGGAAGGCGACCTTGGCCGCAAGATGCGCGAGGCCTTGCCGAACGCTTTCCTTTTTGGTCTCACTGGCACGCCCATCAACCGTATTGACCGCAACACGTTCTGGGCCTTCGGTGCCGACGAGGATGAAAAGGGATACTTGAGCCGGTACTCGTTTCAGGAATCCATCCGCGACAAGGCCACCTTGCCGCTGCACTTTGAAGCTCCTGAGGTACGGCTGAAGATTGATAAGGCGGCGATCGACGAGGCTTATGCCAAGATTACTGGCGAGCTGAGCGAACAGGATCGCGATGACCTTGCCAAGCGCGCTGCGAAGATGGCTGTCTTGGTAAAGAATCCCGAGCGCGTCCGCGCCGTGGCCAATCACATTGTGAAGCACTTTCAGACAAAGATTGAGCCGAACGGCTTCAAGGCACAGGTCGTGACTTTCGACCGCGAGTGTTGCGTGCTCTATAAAGAAGTGATGGATGAGTTGATCGGTCCCGAGGCGAGTGCCATCGTCATGATCAGCCAGTCCAGCGATCCCCCTGGGTGGAAGAAACACGCCCGCAACAAAGATGAAGAAGAAAAACTGCTCGATCGGTTCCGTGACCCGGCCGACCCGCTGAAGTTCGTGATTGTCACGAGCAAGCTACTGACAGGATTTGACGCACCCATCCTTCAGGTGATGTATCTCGACAAGCCCATGAAGGACCACAATTTGTTGCAGGCCATCTGTCGAACGAATCGAACCTATGGCCAAGAGAAGACCCACGGCCTCATTGTGGACTACATCGGCATCTTTGATGATGTGGCGCGTGCACTCGATTTCGATGAAAAAGCGGTGCAGCAGGTCGTATCCAACATTGATGAACTCCGCAAAGCATTGCCTGTACAGATGCAATCATGTCTCGCCTTCTTTCCGAATGTAGACCGTACGGTAGGCGGATATGAAGGCCTGATGGCTGCCCAGCAATGCCTGCCCAATAACGATATTCGTGACAAGTTCGCCTCTGAATACTCAACCCTCGGCACGATTTGGGAAGCGCTCTCACCTGATCCATGTCTCATCCCTTACGAAAAAGATTACCGCTGGCTGACCCAAGTGTATGAGTCCGTGAAGCCGCCAAGTGGCAATGGCAGGCTCCTATGGCATGCCCTCGGGGCGAAGACCGTGGAGTTGATTAACGAGAATGTCCATGTGGAATCCGTGAGAGATGATATCGAGAGCTTGGTTCTCGATGCGCAAGTGTTAGAAGAGTTCATCAAGAATACTGGACCGGAAAAACGGGCCAAGGAAGTCGAAATCAAGTTGGTCACCCGGCTCCAGAAGCACCTTGGCAACCCCAAATTCACTGCACTGGGTGAACGACTAGAAAAGATCAAGGAGCGTCACGAACAAGGCCTCCTCACGAGCATAGAGTTCCTCAAGCAGATCCTCGATCTTGCAAGGGAAGTGGTCGAAGCGGAGAAGGAAACTGACCACGAGGAGGAAGGCGCCCGAGCCAAAGAGGCGCTCACGGAACTTTTCTCAGAAGCAAAGACTCAGAACACACATATTATTGTCGAGCGAATCGTTACCGACATCGACGACATCGTGAAGAAGGTCCGTTTCCCAGACTGGCAGCAGACGACGCAAGGCGAAAGGCTAGTTCAGAAAGAGCTGCGCAGGACGCTTCTCAAGTACAAGCTACATACCGATCAGGAGCTTTTCGACAAGGCCTACGGCTACATTCGTCAGTATTATTAATCCTGGCTTTGGTGCTGCCCGACGAAGCTGGCTATGATGCTACAAATCGCCGACCAAGACCAAGGCTGATCAACGCGGCAATTTCGCTCGGCCGGTGTGATGCTGCCAATTTCCTGTTTTCCTCTTCAGTGAGCCCATTTTGTAGGCCTGGCCAGTTTTTGCGTTTTGGGATGTCAGCAAGCATAGCTAGGCCCTTGAGTAAACGCTTGTCGGGGGGTGCTGCATCTGGTCTCTGGATCAGCCACGAACCATCATCAATATCTAGCGCACGAATGATGTCTGCAGTAATACCGCCAAATCCACCTGCCAGAAAAATAGGCTGGTCGGCGTCCAAGGCCAACAGAGATTCTTCGACAAGTCCTGGTAAGTTGCCTTGAAAGCCTTTGCGTTTTCCACCGATAAATATCCGCCCGTTTGTGTGTTTAGCCATGTAACGGCGCATGGCTGTCAGGCTCTTCCTAGACAAGTCAGCATCTGGTTCCGAGGCAGGCTCCTCAGATCGGTTTAGATACGGATCAATGATCTCTCCCTCAGGATTAAGAAAGACGAATTGGCCGTGTAAGCCCAACGCTTTTTGCTGGTCCTTTAGTGCGGTCAAAGAGAGCTTTCGGTGTTCTTGCCACGCCAGACAGATATGCAGCGGACGGTCCCTGCGGCTAAATCTATGAAGTTCCTGCATCAGAAAGGTTGTATAACCGTCAGGTCGAAGATGGCCTCCATAGGCTAGCTGGCCGCCGGAGACCAGGACGCAGCGCGCGATTTCCCCGAGAGCGAGGCGAAAATGTGTTTCAAGGAGACCCAAGCGGGCAAGATCAGGGCTGTCCGACACGGAAATGCCGAGCCGAACATTAGCAAGCGCATTTGACGGAAGCAGTTTTACTTCTTGCGGTATCCGGCTCTCCATCTAGCCTCCCCGCGCAGCTAGGAGTCGTGGCGTCATGATATCGAGTTTGGCGCCCGGGCGTGCAAGTGATAGAACTTCTTCAAGAACAAGCCTTTCGTCCGGGCCAAGTGGCGGGTCGGGATGCAGAACACGCACATCTGAACCTTCAGGTGGTAGGGTTCCTGCCTGTCGTGCATTTTCAAACCAATGAACGAAAGTCAGAGGCTCGGGAGCATGAGGAGCCCACCAGGCAATCCCCAGTTCTGGTCTGACCTGTGATAATTCTCTCTGATGTATCCAGAGCGCCCGCTTAAGGCATTCATCAACAAGCAGATTAAGCGCTTGATAGACATCCTTCTTGTTCCAATGGCCGTGTTCCATGTGAACGGGGATACGGGGAACATGATCCATTAGGAATGATCCTCTTTCTTCTCCCTTGCCCGGAGCATCCATTATGATAACTGGCATACCTTGCCGCTTGGCGATTAGGATTTCACGCTGGCACCATTCGCGGCTGGGATACAGGTCGGTTCGTATTCCGAGTAGCGCGCTCGTTGAGGCCTTAGAGCGCAGCTCCGCATCCCAGTCAGTTCCTGGCTGGAGATCGCTTGCATCGAAAAACTCTCTCAAGTGGGTGTCGGCAATAACTACTCTGACTAGCGCGACAAGTGCGGTCGTATCTTCTTCGTCCCCCAGAGAAGCGCGTTTGGTGTGACTTAAAAACACTGTTAGTCGCTTGTCATCCGCAGAAGAAAGCCATTGAGCAATGCCCTGAGCCAGATCGCGGCATCGCAATGTCATATGTGTTTCTCCCTCGGCGTCCGGGCCGGAGGCAGCGATACGATGGTAGGGCCCTAATAGCTTTCCCAAGACTGTGTTATTAGTCGCTCCTTGATCCATCAGGTAAGGAAACAGCCCTATGCGATCCGGCGCTTCTCTTCGCCTGCAAGTCAGTTCCTCAATGTAGTTTCGCCAGGAACTCGAGCTGCTCTCAACAGCGGCAGCCATTTCCGTACCAATGACGGGGACGATTGCAGTAAACTTGGCCTGATCGAGTCCATTCGGCAGAGGGCTTTTAGTGGTTGGAATGGGACGAGGTGCATCGTCAGGCGAACACCATCCTTCACTCCGAATAAAGACCTCGACAGCTCCGCCAATCAATCCAGTGAATGTGGTGCCATGGAAATGCTCAACGAATTCCTTGGCGATCGTAAGGCCTTCACCATCCCCGGGGTGCCAGACTACGTATATTTCTAAAACGGGCGGGAGCATCACATTCCCTTTTCAGTGATTCATGTGGCGAATGATAGAAGGTTAAACGATTTCGGTATACTATAGCCACTGGTTGATTTGACCGCCACCGAATCAGAGAAAGGTTGATAAATCATGGCTGATGAAACAATAAACGTCTTTATAAGTCACATTCATGAAGATGATGAAGGACTCGGCAAGCTGAAAGATTTGCTGAAGAATAATGGTTTAACAATCAGGGATTATTCCATCAACGCGGATAACCCGAACAACGCCAATTCAGAAGAGTACATCAAATCTCAGATCCTTGCTCCCCGCATTCAGCAATGTAGCACTTTGGTCGTATATATCACGCCTGATACGAAGGACAGTGAGTATGTTAACTGGGAAATAGAATACGCCCAAAGCAAGGATAAACGTATTGTTGGGGTTTGGGCGCAAGGAGAAAATGGCTGCGACGTCCCAGATGCCTTGAACAAATATGCAGACGCCGTGGTGGGATGGACAGGCGACAACATTATCGACGCCATAGTTGGAAAAATGGATCGTTGGGAAAGCCCAGATGGTGCGCAGTGCCAGCCGCGCCAGATTAAACGTTATAGTTGCGGATAGGAGAAACAGGATTGAAACTGTTTTCTTACGTTGTTGCGCGCGACTATGGTTTTGCACCCAATCCCTTCTTTGGCTGTTGCACTCTGGCGACCTGTAAGCCCAACATTCGAAGAGTCGCAGAGATAGGTGACTGGATCGTTGGCACAGGAAGTGCTGCGCGGAAGAGAAAAGGATTTCTCGTTTATGTGATGCGTATCACCGAGGCAATGACGTTTAATGAGTATTGGGAAGACCCAAGATTTCAGCAAAAGAAGCCGAACCTGAGAGGGAGTATAAAGCAGGCTTTTGGCGATAACATCTATCGCGTAGACGCTAGAGGTCACTGGCATCAGCAGGACTCCCATCATAGTTATGCGGGAGGAGCACCCAATCCGCATAATATTAAGAACGATACGCAGACGGACAGAATTCTGGTGAGCGAGGATTATGCGTATTGGGGCGGTTCCGGGCCTGCAATTCCAGGAAAGTTCAGGAACTGGGGTGGAATCGACATTTGTGCCGGGCGTGGGCACAAGAACCAATTCCCCGAGGATTTTGTCGATACGTTAATCGCCTGGTTTCGTTCCTTAGGCTCAAGCGGTCATCACGGTGCGCCTTTAGATTGGCCGAGGATGCTGTGAGCAACAAAGTCTCGCCTCAAGATCAGCAAGACACGGCATCTTCCAAGAGATCAGCTTTGTTGCGTGACTACAGAGAGAAAATCGCTCCGACCGACAAACTTCCACAGAACGATTTTCGCCCGGTGCTGCTCGGGCTTTTTGGAGAGGTCGGAAGCATCATGGCAACAGCCAAAAAATTGCATCGAGAACAGAAAGCTTATGCTGGCTATCAATATGCAGCGGAGGAGGAGTTCGGAGATGCATTGTGGTACTTCACAGCATTGTGCAAAAGGCTTGGGTTATACGTTGAGGATATCCTGCTAGAAGCACCAAATGGAACGAAAGACGGAGAGATCGTGGCAGTTGCAAACTTGGCAGGGGCTCCAATATCTGATGTTTTACAGCTCCGCACCTTATCTTCGCTGGATGATACCTTGTTGAATTTGGGTGAATCTGCTGCCGCGCTGTTCAAGATAAATCATTCCCGTGACAACGTGGGGGCATTACTTCGTTCATTTGCAGTTAGTTACGAGCAAGCTCTCCAATCGGCTCAGGTGGCGTTTGACCAGGTGGTCCACAAGAACGCCGAGAAAGCCTGCGGGCGGTTTCTCGACCGCACTCAATCGCTGTTACCAGTTTTCGATCAAACTTTTGAAAAGGAGGAAAGACTCCCCGAGCATTTTGAAATTACAATCACGCAGCGAAAGAGTGGGCAATGCTATCTACAATGGAACGGAGTCTTTATAGGAGAGCCGCTAACTGATAACATTCTTGATCCTGATGGATATCGTTTTCACGATGTATTCCATTTTGCACACGCCGCAATTCTTCATTGGTCGCCCACCTTTCGCGCCTTGATAAAACAAAAACGAAAGAGCGATCCCAAGATTGATGAAGCCCAGGACGGTGGCCGGGCAATTGTTGTTGAGGAAGGGCTGACTGCATGGATATTTGCCCGTGCTAAGGAGCTTAATTTCTTTGAAAGGCAGGCTAGTCTCTCATTTGACCTATTAAAAGGCGTTCAACAGTTTGTTCGGGGCTACGAAGTCGAAGCATGCCCTCTGAAGCTTTGGGAGACTGCCATCCTACGAGGATATGACGTATTCAGAAAAGTACGTGACAATAATGGCGGAATCGTAATCGGAGACCGGAACACCCGCTCTATCTCATATGTGCCCTCAAAGGGAGAATAGAGTATGAAACCGATAGAATTTGTAGAAACACTCTGCCACCTGAACTTCGAGAATGTCTTTAATCCCTACTCTGGTAAGTGCGATGTTCACGATCTTGATGATGCGCCGCGCCGGAGATCAAACGCGCTATTGGCAATGCTCAAAGCTGCATCAGATGTTGAAGTGGATGCCATATGGATTGGACGAGACCTAGGTTACCGTGGGGGAAGACGTACCGGGTTGGCACTCACTGATGATGTGCATATTTTCGAGCACGCCGCACGATGGGGTATCACAACAGAACGACCTACTAAAGGGGAGCCAGTTATGGAGCGTACTGCAGCGGTAATTTGGAGCGTCCTCTCACAAATCAATGCGTCTGTTTTTTTGTGGAATGTATTCCCTTTGCACCCGCACGAAAGTGGTGATCCATTTAGCAATAGATCTCATAACGCTAACGAACGACAGGCAGGAGAAGAAATTCTTGCCCAGCTCATCCTTTTGTTGAGACCAAAGCGACTCATTGCTATCGGTAATGATGCGGCCAAGACGGCGAATCGGCTAACCGCGAGCATGAAGGTTCATGAAATACGACATCCCAGTTACGGTGGGCAGACTCAGTTTCTGAAACAAACAAGGGAGTTGTATAGTTTGCCGGAGCGTGAAACACGGGTGTTGTTCTGATTGGAAGAGACCGTTTTTCTCGACGACCTTCTCCCGCCCGTTCAAAGATCAGTCCGGGGAATGGCGCAACGGGACTTCGTTCGGTCTCAATGACATCGAAGCCCTTGTCAACGTGGCCCGTGAGGCCAAGGAGTGGATATCCGCTCATGCCTTCAAGCGGCGTCTCCGGCATCACTGGGAAGAACCATCCACCCCTATTGGCCAGCATTCCACCACCGCCACTTCATCCATTTGTTATCCGGCGAGTCATAGCCGATCCAGATACCCCCTTCAGGATCGTACGCAGCCGGCGCCTCGGAAACCCAGACCCAGGGCCGGCCGGCCAGTTCATCTTTTTGATCAATCTTCCCGAGAAATGCCGCGTGACGGTGCCCGAACGCGAGGTGCACGCGAATCTTCGGATGAGCCGCCGCCATGGACTGCAGTATCCGCACAACCTCCAACGATTCCGGCAGGCGATTGGGAAGGGTGGCAAACTCGAATGCCGAGGAATCGAAGATCCCCCGCTGATCCCATCGGGTCGGTAAGCCCCAGCGCTCGCCCGGCCGCTTTACGACGGTGTGATGCAGGACGACGAAAACGTGGCGCACATCCGTGGGAAGCGAATTCAGCGATTTGCGCAATCCCTCAATCTGCTTGTCTCCCAGCTCGCCGATCGCGTTCGTTCCGGCCGTTTCGACCAGGCGCCGGTTCGAGCACAACACGATAAACACTGCCCCACTATCCTTGTCGAGCCGAACCATGGGGTACCAGGCGCCACAGGCGTCCTCCACCTCCACATACTTCTCGAATGAGAGTACCTGTCGATCCAGCCACTGATTGCACCCATATGAGCAACCCCTGATTCCCTCCGAGGGACATCCCATCGAGCATTGGAGCCACTGCTGCGTAATTTTTTCTATCTCTTCCTCCGACGGTGGTATCCAGCCCATGCGCCGCTCGAATGGTGACCCATCGGATGTCTGGAGGCCCGTGGCATAGCGGGCCGCCACTTTCAGATAGGCGCTCATCTGGCGCCCACTCCGCGACGCCGGAGGCCCCTTGGTTGGTTCAATGAAAAATGGCTGCAGATCGTGGTTGCCCGGCGCGAGGATCAGCTCGATGCCGGCCTTTGCCAATGGCGAGAGCAGGGTTTCCTCTGCCTGCTCCCATTCGGCGGCCGTACCCCGATCAGTGATATCTCCGCTGACAATGACGAACTTTGGTTTCAGCTCAATGATTTTCGCAGCGGTCTCGTCGAGGACGCCGATTTTCCACTCATCGCCCTCATAGGTCTTGCCGTCGGCCTTTCCGATGAAATGCGGATCGCTGAGGTGAACAATGAGAGGCCGTCGCCCCTCGGGAAGGCTGCGCACCTTCCATTCCTCTTCCGCATAGCTCGCGGAATCGAGCCCGACATAGCTTCGCAGTCCGATCACGAATGAAACGGCGGGTGGGATCACAGCGAGAACAACCAATGCCAGCGCCAGCCAACCGACGCGTTCCCGCAACAATACGAACGCCAGAACTGCGAAGGCAGCATAAACGACTCGCACCAGCCAGCCGTCCGTTCCCGGGAGCGCAAGAAACAGCCAGGCAAGAATCACGAGTGCCGCTGCTACGACGATAGCGCCGCCGATGAGCCGCAATATGAAGGGTGGTTTCAAGTTCCAAGTGCAACGGGTGAATGATGACGCAGTTGCGTAAAGACCTCCAGTGGCGTGGCCCAGAGGAGACATTTTCTCGGTCGGGTGTTGAGGCGATGGGCGATCGCATTCAACTCGCGCTGGGTGTAGCCCAACAAATCCGTGCCCTTGGGCAGGTATTGGCGCCGCAGGCCATTGGTGTGCTCGTTGATGCCACGTTGCCAGGGGCTATACGAATCGGCAAAGAACACCCGAATCGTGAGCCGCTCGGCCAAGCGCTCGTGCTCGGCCATCGGCGTCATGTTGGGGATCTGGCCGCGCCGGTCTGTCCCCCGCGACCGAGGCCGGCGCGCCTTGCGCGCCTGACGCAGGGCTCCACGTGGCAACACATACTGCGCCACAGAGATGGTCTCTGCCGAGAGGTATTTCCGCATGTCGTCAGGATACTCGCTTCGGAGGCGCCCAGCAATCTGTTCGGGCGAGAAGCCCCGGGCCAGGTGCGTCCGGACGTACTGCCGTCGCCAGGGTGTGCGCCGTAAAGGCACGATACGGTCGGCCCCTCGCTGTGTTGCGGGCAGACTCGCGTCTCACCGTGCTGGGGCCCCGCCCAACACCGTCACCATCGTCCTCACCGAATGGCCTTGGGCCAATCCCAGGCTCAGGGTCTCACGTTCTTCGACACTCATGTGTATATAGCATTTCTTTGGCATGGCCACCCCTGAGCCGATTAGGCTCTGAAGGCGTTGAAACACGCGTAGTTCGGGGTGTCACTACGTCGTCTAGCACAGCAGCCATTTCATCGGTTGCGTATCGGTCATGGTTATTCCTTCCGGGCGCGGGTTGGCGGCTGCGGATACCTCATCCATCCGTTGACAAGGTCAGGACGTTTTAACACCTCTTCTGTGTTGGCCCACCACCATTGTCCCTCTGCAAAATAGAAGTTGGCTGTTGTGTCCTGAAAACCTTTCTGACTGGAAATCCAGAAGATAAGTTCTGTTCCATCCTTGGGTGCTGTCTCGAACGGTTGCCATTCGGCGGTCTTTTTCTGGCTCATTGTGAATCTCCTTCAGTTTTGAAGGAGATAAGCTGAATGGGCTTTATCGTCAAGGCAATATTGATGATAGGCAAACAAAAACCGGCGCGGGGATGCCTCGCGCCGGCCAGCTATTGTTAGCTCGGAAAGCCGGATGGTACCGGGGGCTGCAAGCCCTGCAGATAATCGGCAGCGCGTTGAGCGTGTGCGGCAGCCTGAAAGATGGCGTGCTTGTCTTCGGCAAGGACTTTGAGCCAGTGGCCGATATAGTCGGCATGGTCTTCCCGGATCTCCGGGGTGATGGCGAGGTCGGTACAAAGGAAGGCGGCGCCAAGTTCTGCAACCAGCTCCTCGCGGGCATAGCCTGCGTCGCCGAAACGTTGGCGGCCAAAGTCACGGTCGAGACGTGTTTCATGGCGCGTCCAGTGCGTGAGCTCGTGAAGGGCGGTGGCATAGTAGCTTTCCTTGTCCTTGAAAGCCTCGAAAGGCGGGAGCTGGATGTGGTTGGCGGCGGGCGAGTAATACGCCTGATTGCCGCCAAGGTGGATGGCTGCGCCGGTAGCGGTGACAAACTGGTCAGCGTGCGCGAGACGTTCGGAGAGAGGGAGAGGAGTAACGGGCTGCGCGTAGTAGTGCGCAGGGAGTCCTTCGATTTGTTCGACGTTGAATACGGTGTACCCCTTCATGAAGGGAATCTCACGCTCAACGTCCTGGCCGGCGCTGTCGGTTTCAATCTTGGTGATGCGATCGGCATAGACGACAAGAGAACCATGCTCGCCCTTGCGGACTTGCGCACCCATCTCCTGGGACTGTTTGTAGGTCATCCAGAGAGGGGCGGCATAGCCCTTTGCGAGAGCCTCGGACCAGAGCAGAAGCACATTGACGCCGCGGTAAGGGATGGCATTGTGGCGAAGAGGGCGGGTGATGCGCCCGGCGGTATGTTCGATGCTCCACGGTTTCATCCAGGGGCGCACGCCTTGTTCAAGCTGTCGCGCAATCTGGTTCGTGACGCGGGTGTAGATATCCTGTCTGGTGGGTTGCGTTGCCATGTCGGCACCTCCTTGTTGTTGTCCTTACTGGCTCTCTCGCTAGAACTGGAGAGCCAGTGCAGGACAACGGGAGGTGACGGGGACGTGCCTGCCGGAGAAGCGCAGGTGGACGAGAACCAGCAGCGGGCGTGACAGATCTTCCTGGCGCGAACGGTGCGCTCGGGAGCCGGAGCGCGGCAGGCAACGGCCTGACATGGCAACGCCACCCACCAGACAGGACAGAGAGGGCGGGCCTCACGTCGGCCAGCCGCGATCTGCAAAGCTGTAGGTACGATCGTCGCCCAGAATAATGTGATCGAGCACGGTGATGCCGAGCAGGTCGCCAGCCTGGCGGAGACGGGTGGTGAGCGCGCGATCCTCGGAACTGGGTTCCGGATTTCCAGAGGGGTGATTGTGGGCGCAGATGATCGCGGCGCTATTCAGGAGGATGGCCGCTTTGAAGACTTCGCGGGGATGAATGATGCTGAGTGTCAGGGAGCCGATGGAAACGACATTGACGCCGATGATGGCGTGTTTGGCGTCGAGACAGCAGACGAGGAACTGCTCGCGGTCGAGCCCGGCAAAGAAGGGACGGAGGGCGGTCGCGGCGTCGGCGGAATTGTGAATGAGAATAAGCGGGCTTGTATGGCGGCTGCCCGGCACCAGACGGATAGTATAGCGCGGAATAAAAGTCGGCGCGGTCACGCCCGCGCGTTTGACGATCGAGAGTTTGGAATTGTGTATGGTGGATTGGTTTGCCATGTCGGCACCTCCTTGTTGTTGTCCTCACTGGCTCTCTCGCTAGAACCGGAGAGCCAGTGCAGGACAACGGGAGGTGACAGGGACGTGCCTGCCGGAGAAGCGCAGGCGGACGAGAATGAGCAGCGGGCGTGACTGTTTGCTGGCGCGGACGGTGCGCTCGGGAGCCGGAGCGCGGCAGACAACGGCCTGGCATGGCAAAGCAATCTCCAAAAGGGAAGTTTACTGAGATAGATCACAAAAGAGCCGCTGGTATGGGGTAAGCTCTCTGAAAGATATGGTGGTGAAGCCTGCCGCCGATTTCTGTAGAAACCAATCCTGATTGTCCTCTTGCCTTGTCCTGGCCTTGATTAATTAGAGTTCCTGCGGTACCACTGGTCGCAGACCATCACATGAAGTCAGCGATTCTGGATAACAGATGCTTATTTTCTTAGACGATTCCGGCGATCCTGGATTCAAGGTACAGAAGGGCTCCTCGCCATGCTTTGTCATTGCGTTGGCCATTTTCGATGACCATCTAGAGGCGGAATCCTGTGCGGTGGAGATCAAAAAACTGCGTCGAGAATTGGGGCTTAGCGATCACTTCGAGTTCAAGTTCAGCAAGTGCTGCGATCGGTTTCGGATAGCCTTTCTGACCAGTGTTGCACCGTACAAGTTTCGCGTCAGAGCGATCGTGATGCGGAAAGATGCCATCTATAGTCCGGAGCTTCGCCAGTCCAAGGAATCTTTCTATCGGTATTCAATCAGAATGGTTTTGCAGCACAGCTTTGGAACGATTCAGAAGGCCCGATTGAAAATGGATGGGCACGAAGATAGAGAGTTTCGAAGGGAATTATACGCCTACCTTCGGAAACAGCTTCAGGCGGATGGTGATGGAGTGCCTATCCTTGAGGATCTTAGGATTGTCGATTCAAAGAACAACGTCCTGATCCAACTGGCTGATATGGTGGCCGGGACTATTCGGAGGTTTGCGGAACAGGAAAAAGCGGACGCCATTCAATACCGAAAAATTATCGAAAAGAGGATTGAGGACGTCTGGAACTTTGGAAGGTAAGCAGTATGGGGGAGAGTAGAAATAATTCGACCCAGCTCCTATCCCGAGGATCCCCGGGCACGCGCACCATACGGTGACAGTTCGGAAGCTGGGTCTTTGTATGGCTAGTGTACTTCCCGCTTTCGCTGGTGTCAATTTTTTTGGAGTAGCCCGAACCCCCCATTGTTTGGCCTAAGAATCAAAGTTTGTCACATTAAGTAGCCTCAACAAATCCTTGGACCGCGTGCGGACAAGTCGAAATGGTCGTTACTCTTTTTCTCTCCTCTCTTCCCTTCCTTACGACGACAATGAACGAAACCAGCTTCTTTCAGCAAGCTTGCGAAATTGTCTAACCCGCCGATTAAAGTGGCATGCGCCCAACAGGCGACTACAACCGCATGGGCATGGGAGTTTGTTCGCCCTGCGTTTCTTTATCGCAAGGTATCGGAGTACTATTCTCGCCTGCTCTTGAGTCCGTAGGCCAAACAAGTTCATGTAATCGATTAATTCACCTGGCAAGCCATGAGGAAGCTCTCCGAACGGAAATTTTCCGCCATGACGAAGTTTGTGCGAAACGCCGAACAGATAAGGAACTAAACAGTTGTCGGCAAAACCCACAAGCGTGGGTTTTCTGGCAAGTTCAAACAGCAATCGCAACCTTGAGCCAAGACAGAGCGAGCCTCCTGGATTTACATGGTAAGCACCGTTTCGAGGTACCTTATGGTCCAATTCTTCCACAATCGGAAGATCGCGAGGGAAGATTGATGGCACCACAACACTTAAATTGTAACAGTCTGCGATTGAGCCATTCGTTGCCGATGACCCTGTGAATTCAAACAGTCCCTCAATGTGTAGCTCTGGGCTGCTAGCCGGCTTAACAGCCATTCTTGGATACGATCGAAGAAACTCGTGAAGCCCAATCTTGTCATAATTGTTCATCCATTCCACCACGGCTTTGCATGAGCAGAGACGTGGTGGGTTTTGGGAGTCGTTTTAATGTTGGGAAATGACCCGAAAATCCCACCAAGGATACTCTCGTCAATATCCACCCCGAACTTCTGGACCATTTGGTGGCGCAGGAACTCCTTGTCCATTGATGATGTTATATTGTCAAAGTCACTTTGGGCCTGAATCAACCATGATTCGAATTTGTCTTGCAGCCGCAGCCTACGGCCCTCTGCAGTTCCCCACTTGTCGGCGAAATCTTCAAGTGGATTTACCGGATTTGGCACTCTTGGTATAGAAGAGTTAACTCTATGTCCCATTTCAGCCAGAATGTGTGCCAAGGCCGATTGGAGATCCGATTCTCCCCCATATACTGCAGCGGCAAGAGTGGTGATGATAATCGAGATAGGTTTCCCATCAGGATCTCGCTCAAACATTACATCGCGATGACGTTTAAGGATTTGGACGGCTCTTTGGAGTGGAGTTTTCCACTTATAGGTAGGCAATTCATCCACCGTAGCCACTTTCGCCATCTTCACCCGTGATTCCAGTAATAGCTCTGCCAGTCGCATGCGTGATTCAAACCACTTGGCATACCCTTCAGGATTGCTGACTTTCCATTCGTCAGACACCTTTCTGTAGTTAGGGTGCCTGTCATCCGTAATAGCCACCGTTAACTCCGCAACCTCCTGAGCCAGAACCTCCGCACTACCCGCCTGGATCATTTGTTCCTTGATGATCCTACGCGCACCCTCTGCTTGGGGGATGCTTGGCACTGCATCCATGTGAAACTTGAGGTGGTCTTGATAATTTATTCTCCAGCATCGATGCTTCTCCTCAAGCTTTTCATTAATACCCCGCTCAATTCGATACGCGTTGAGATCTATCCCAACGAGTTTTTTCAGATCCTCCTGAGTATAATCAGCCTTGGTAATTCCTTCCCGTAGGTTGAAAGCGAGGTCAAGATCATAATCTTCTCTTTTCCAAGGCTTTACCCCCGTACCCAGCCTGAAGGACCCCTGTGCAGAAACATGTGGGCTGTACCGAGCGGTCTTCGCCTTGGACGTATCCTTCAGCCAATCGCCGAGATCCCGATATCGATTCTTGGCCGCCTCATATGCCGAGTCTGGGATTTTCAGTGAATCTGCCAAAGCATTTAATACTTGCTCCTTGATTTCTTCACTCATTTGATTTCCCTCCAATTTCCAGAGCCTTAACAAAGGCTCCTGTCTTATTGTTGTGATCGTAGATCACCCAGGGCATTTCTGCCTTCGGCATTCTCACTCGTCCAAGCTCTACTGCCGTCGCTACAGGCATCGCGGGAAATATTACCAACGGGGTATCATTTCCATGTTTGGCAGCGATTTGGACCATTAAGCGGCGAACGGTTTGGCGGAACTTCGACAGCTGTTCTCGGGTTTTCAGAAAATCGTTGTTCGGTTCTTCAATCGTAAGCTCCCAGATGGAAACATTCTCCCCTAACACAGACGTAACCCGATGACGGGCAATCGTTGCGCTTAGGGAAATGATTAGGGCAGGAGGATGCCTATAACTTCTGGGAGCGTTTATTTTGTAGTCAGCACGATGTTGCTCATCACTCCACTGCCAGGTTTGCTCAGGCTCTCGACGTAGTTGGTACACTTGTGATGGAATCTTGTCCGTAAACAGGATGCCCAGTCTTATCAAGAGTGGCATCGGAGCAAAACCGAATATCGAGAAATGGTGCCCCTCCGCAATTCGAGGGCGAATCAGGCGGTCAAATCCCTTTTCAAGATTTAGGTCTTCCATTGACCAATAGCCTGGTTGGTCATCTTTTCCTTCCCAGCTCATTTCAAGGCAAATGGGTATTTCATCAGCCGGATACCATTCGGGGAAAAGTGCCTGACTAGCATGATTGGCCTGAAGAACGGATTTCTCATCCCCAATACTCGCCCCATATAGAACGACGGTGGATTTCTTGATTGGATCGATGCTTGTTACTATGGCGATCCTCTTCTCATGTTCTCGCTTCCATTGAAGCAATAGGGCAGCTTGAAAACGACCGCCATCTTTTTTCTGGTCAATCTCCACATGGCAATCGCGGCAAACTAGCATTAGGTTCTTAATATCATTGAGAGCACGTGTGTCATTACTGTGGGGACCTCGTCCGCGTGGACCTACTTTCGAGAAGGAATAAATATGCGCCCGCTGGGAAATATTGAGCCGCTCTTGTGTTAGTGGAGATTTGTAGAGAATGCGATTGCATCCGCCGATCTGACACCGCCCAGCTGATTGCGCCCACAGCTCTCGTTCTACCTCTCGTTTGATGTAGCGCGTCACTTCTTGTGGCATTGCCCGTTCAAGTTTCTTGGGCCGTGTTCTTTTCATATACAACTGCCTCTCAGAAAGGCTTCAGAAGAAACCAGCTTCTTCGATTTCCCTGTCCCCCAGCCGGCCATCAAAAAACAACAGCCTCTGCGGGTACACCCTACCCACAGAGGCCGCTTGAGGTCTCGAATTCCACCCACACAATACCTGGTGGCGACCCGTATTCAATTTCTTGGTTCTGCCGTCCGTCTAGATCACTCTAGGCCACAGCGCCCCCCCTTCCACACAAATCTTTGTCTGAGGTAGCCACCGGGCGCTGGTAGTCAAGCCTTTGCAGAAAAAATTCTCATTCCCAAGCCATTCCCACTCAGTATTGGATCGAGCTTCTCTCCATTTCTTCTGGACGACTCGATCAAACTTTCTCCCGTCCCTCCGTGTCAACATGGGTGAGACACTCAGCTGCATAGAGTTTACAGAGCAGGGCGAGAATGGATTCTCAGGATGAGTGCGAGAGATTCCGCAGTGGTTCTGGAAGATCCGCCTTACCAGGAGTGTGGGGCTCGCTCCAAAATGGGCGTGCCCTTTTCATTTATATTTCCACCACTCCCACGGCGGCACCAGTCGTGGATCCGCCCATAAGCCTTTCCGCCCCTCTCGGGCGTCCCGCGCTAGCCCTTCCAGCACCGTATCCCCCGGCGCATACTTTCATACCACCAGCCTTGCTTGACGAGTTCCTGATTGAGATTCATGCCCTCCTCCTAAAAAAGAGGTCTGTCTCTATGAGCCAAGTCCTCACGACCACAGTATTCAACCAACAGGTGCCAACCGATGAGATCCGGCAAGCTCGTACAATGTGTAATGCGATCGTGCCTGGCGACATGGCCACATGGGGCAAATTTGGCTCCAGCGAGGAGATTGCCCAGCTTTTCGAGCGGAGGCGCCGTACTGCAGTGCGAGCCTCATCAGGCGGGCGATGACGTCGTACAGACCGATCAATCCTGAGGAGCAGTCGGGCCCTTTCAGGCGAAGAAAGATTTCGGCTGGTCGTGCATCATCGTGATCCGCGATCCGAACCTTCTGTGTGGTATATTTCTCGCGGTTGGGGAGGGTAAGCCGGTAGGTCATGCGGCCACCACGAGCAGGTCAATCACAAAGCTGAGCGGTCGCTCCGTGGTCTGTTGGGTCCCGTTGGGGACACCACACTTCTCCCGGTTATTCGTTGGCTCAGCCTTGTCGGGAACATTCTTCTCGGACAGTACAGCCATTTCACATATATAGCTTCTTGCGGCTTCATGGAGGATGGTTTCTG
>Ga0268299_1001488_pt1 | contig 40274 bp, 18 predicted proteins | sample NOBtaG_FD_193484 | JGI IMG/M metagenome (GOLD analysis project Ga0268299, IMG submission 193484) | Activated sludge microbial communities from bioreactor in Nijmegen, Gelderland, Netherland - NOB reactor | ecosystem: Engineered > Bioreactor > Aerobic > Activated sludge | place: Netherlands... | reverse complement strand
GGATGAACCGCTTCCGCCGAGTACTGATCCGCTGGGAGAAGAAAGATGAAAACTATCTCGCCATGCTGCATCTGACTCTTGGCATCATCGCGCTACGCGGGGCGGGATTATTCGGATAGGCTCTAAGCGCAAGGACTGCCTTCGCGAGCGCAAAATCTTCGTCTGACCCACAGTTGCCCTGTCACGTCTGCCCGCTTTGCCGATGACTTCGTGGGGATTCTGCGGGCCGCGCGATGCTTTTCAATTCGCTGGAATTCATTCTCTTCATCGCAGTGTTCGCTGCGGTCTGGCCGTGGCTTCGACGGAGCAATACGCCGCGCTGGGCCTGCCTCGTCGCATTTTCGCTGTTCTTCTACGGATGGTGGGATTGGCGCTACGTCTTTCTTTTGCTGGCGACGGGACTCGTGGATTACGCCGGCGCGCTGGGCATGGACCTCTGGCCGAGGCACCGCAAGGCGATGCTCGTTGGTTCGCTGGCCTGCAACCTCGGCACGCTCATCGGCTTCAAGTACCTGGGCTTCCTGATTGACAACACGAATGCCCTGGTGGGCGCCACGGGCTTCGACTTTCGCCTGACGTCGATCAATCCGGTTCTGCCGATCGGCATCAGTTTCTACACGTTTCAATCGTTGAATTATACGATTGACGTCTATCGCGGCATCATCAAGCCAACCCGGAACCTGCTGCATTTCTTCGCGTATCTGTCGATCTTCCCGCACCTGGTCGCCGGTCCGATCGTGCGGGCCTCGCATCTATTGCCGCAACTGGAGCGCTACTCGCATCCCACGGAGTCGCAGCGCTGGGATGGCCTGAAGCTGATTATCTACGGTTACTTCAAGAAGATGGTCATCGCCGATGCGCTGGCCCCGACCGTTGCCGTTGCATTCGGCGCGGCCGGCGTGGTGGCATCAGGCGCATACTGGTGGCTCATCGCGGCCATGTTCGCCATGCAGATCTACGGCGACTTCTCCGGCTACAGCGACATCGCCCGCGGACTGGCCAAGTGGATGGGCTACGACTTCCCGGTCAATTTCAATCAACCCTATCTCGCAACGAGCTTCGCGGACTTCTGGCGACGCTGGCACATCAGTTTGTCGAGCTGGTTTCGCGATTACGTCTATCTGCCGCTGGGCGGATCGCGCGTCGGCGCGGTGCGGGCACACGTCAATTTGTGGGTCACCATGCTGGTTTCGGGCTTCTGGCATGGCGCGTCGTGGACGTTTGTTGCGTGGGGTGCGCTGCATGCTGCGTGTTTGTCCATCGAGCGTGTGACTGAGTGGCCCAGACGCCTGTCGCGCATCCCGGGCGGGCGGATTGTCGCGACCGGGCTTGTGCTGACGGCCGTTCTGTCGGGCTGGGTGCTCTTTCGGGCGCAGACGTTTGCCCAGGCGGGCGCGATCCTCGCCTGCATGTTCAACCCGGCCGTGTGGAATGCGCATGTCATTCGCGAGACCATTCACTGGCGGGAGTTGATTCCGCTCGTGCTGATCGGACTGCATCATCTGTTCTACCTGCTGCGCTTGAACGAAATCGAATGGCGGGTGCCGCGGTGGCGGCCGGTGTTGCATCCCATCCTGCAACCTGTCGCCCTGGCGACGCTTGCGTGGGCATGCGTTTATCTGCGCGGGCCGGGCAATGTGTTTATTTACTTCCAGTTTTAGGGAGAGTTCGCAGGAGGGCCGAAGTCAGCGTGGCCACTGCTTCAAGCAGTGATTCCGCGCGTGAACGCACCGGGTCGCTGCACTGCTTGAAGCAGTGGCACACGATTGCGAACCATCGGGGAAATACGCGAAAGAGACACTCCATTGGGCACACTCTCACGACATCGCATCGCCTTCACTTCCGCCGTGGCATTGGTGCTCATCGGCGCGACTGCCCTGCGCCGCGGGCCGTCGGATCCTGATCTGCGTAATTTGTCGCGTTTCTGGTCGGGCAAGATGGCCTGGCGCGGCGAGGCCGATTGCGTCATTGCCGGCGACTCACGGGCTGGGCAGGGGCTGGTGCCGGCCGTGCTGCGCGAGGGACTGGGCGATGCCCGCGTGCTGAACTTTGCATTCGATTCCGGCGGCTACTCCGAGGAGTATCTGGCCGCGATCGACAGGGTGCTCGATGCCGAATCACCGTCACCCATCATCGTGCTCGCACTGACGCCCTATTCCCTAACCCCGGGCGCCATCCGCCTGAACGAGTTCGAGCACCAGCGTCACGTCGCTTCGTCGCCGCTGGAGAACGCCCTGCAAGATTCGCTCGACCGGCTCGGCCCGATGCGGGTGGATCGCGTCTCCGCCGAGTTGCGCGGTCGCCGCACGAAAGGCCCGGCGAAGGATCGCGTCTGGCACAGCGACGGGTGGGTCGAAGTCCTGCGTGAGGGCGGGAATGAGCGGATGTACGTCAACCACTACCACGAGTCGTTCCACGAGAATGTCGTCGATCCGGACATCGTGAAGAACGTCGCGCGACATGTCGCGACGTGGTCGCGAAAGGGGATTCGCGTTGCGGCATTCAGACCGCCGGTCTCGGCGCCCATTCGGGAGATTGAAGACCGATTGAGTGAATTCGACGAGCCGGCCATTCGCCGGGTGCTGACTGAAGCAGGCGCTCAGTGGCTTGAGGCGACCGGTCAGCCGTATGTCACTTACGACGGCAGCCACCTCGGCAGCCGGGAGGCCATGCGGTTGTCGACTGAACTGGCCGCCCAACTCGCCCTTGTGCCGAACGCGGCAAATCAACAAGCGCTTAGCCAAGCCAACGCGCAGGATTCGCGCGGGCGCGCCGCGGTTCTTGCGTCTGAGGCTCGACGGTAGGGGACCCTCGGCCTGAATCACCCGCACCGATCGATCCGCGCAGGCCAAATCGAACAAGTCCCCAATTTGCCGACGCCGCGTTGTGGTTTACGGTCGATATGCCACTGGTGCGGAGATTCCGCGCATGGGCCTATAGGCAGGCAGGACCACGATGCATATGAATGCACCGACCCTCGAACAACCCGTCGAGTCGCTGTGGCGACGCGGCTTCGGATTCGTCATCGCGCTCGCCCTGGGGGCGGGCTACGCCGCGCTGCAACTCGACAAACTGATGGTCAACCTGCAGTACGACGGTCAACTGCCGGAATACCTTGCATGGACCCTCGCCCCGCAGGATTGGGGCAAGAGCCTCAACGCCCAGATCAATCCATTCCTGTTCAGCCTGTACTACAACCTCCTTGCCGCGCCGGCGAAATGGTTCGATCGCGAGATGATCATCAAGGTCTCGTTTGTGATCGAGATCCTGGCGATGTGCGGCGCGGTCTTTCACTTCGTGCGGACGATCACCGGCAGCGTGGCGGCCGCATGGCTGGCGGTTGCCGTTGAGGTCTGGCAGCGCGGCTCCGCGATCGCGCCGGGCGGATCATCGACCATCGGCGTGATTGCGGGGCCGGAGTATCCGGCCACGGCGCTGGCGTTGCTGGGGCTGGCCTATTCGTGGCAAGGTCGTCATGGCGCGGCCGCAGTCATGGCCGGTATTGCGTTCAACTTTCACGGCTCGATTGCGGCGTTCGCCGGTGCGATGATCGTCCTGGCTGCGTGTGTCGAGGCGGGGCACGGGTCGCGCAACGTGGTCGCAGCGTTTGGCAAGGCTTCGGCGCGATTCGTGGTCGCCGCTTCACCGACCCTGGTCTGGCTTACGCTCAATCCACCGCCGGCGGCGACCATGTCGGTTGAGAATTGGTTGCGCTTCCCGCGTTGGATTTACCCCGATCACATGCTGCCGTCGGCGATGCCGCTGCAGCAATGGATGCTGATGGGCGCTTTCCTCGCCCCGGGTTGCATCGGACTCGTGTCGTTGGCCGATCGCTGGCGAAAGCACCGCTCGGTGCTGATCGGCTGGATCGCGGCGACGGGCATGCTGCTGATCGCCGGATACGTCTTCGTCGAGTGGATGCCGATTCGCACCGTCGCGCAACTCACCCTGTTCCGCGGCGCGCGGTTCCTGATCGTCGTGCTGCTCGGATTTGGATTGACGTATCTATTGGCCGAGACGCGGCGTCCCGGTTTTGCGGGGTTCACCGCCGCGTTGGCGCTGCTTTCGTACGTGACTCCGGTCACGCCGGAGCTGGCCTGGGTCGGCCATCTGGGGCTGACCGGACTCTTCGCGGTGATCGCGGTGCGCGTTGCCGGTTGGCGGCGGATTGCCTGCGGCGTGGGCGTGGGCGGCGGGCTGGGACTGCTCGCCATTGATGTGATGAGTTTCTCGCGGCTCGGCGAATACGTCTCGTGGCGCTGGCCGCTGGTCGCCGTGGGTCTGGCGGTTGTCTTTTTCGTCATCGGACGCACGACGCGGCCGATCTTTCATCTTGCCACGCTGGCTGCGCTGGTCTGCACGAATCTGTGGTTTGCAGAATTGCAGGTTGCGCGGCCCGTGTCGGTCAGCGCGCTGCGCCGAGCGCAGGCCATGCAGGATCTTGCCCCGGTCATTGCACAGGCGTGTCCCGCAGGCGGTTTGATCGTCGCGCCCCCGGACATTCGCAACCCCGGGGCGTGGGCCTCGCGGGCGAGTTTCTTCTGCCGTCAGCAGTTGACGACCTACGCCTACGCACCGTGGCTGTCGGAGGAGATCCTCAAGCGGATTCAGTGGTATCTCGACAGTCCGCTAGAACGCGTGGCCGAGGGCGACGCGATCGTGGCTGCGATGGAGACTGGCTACCGGCGGCATGGGGCGAAGCAGTTTGAAGCGTTGCGTGACGACTACGGCGTGCGCGTGGCAATCGTGGAACGCGATCAGCATCTGCCGTTTCCGCGCGTCGGCGGGAACGCGATGTTTGACGTGTACGCACTTGGCGAACCGCGCGTAGCACCTGTGGTCCCCGATATTGTCAGTGTCCCGACTGTCGCTGAGGTTGAATCTCACGGCGTGGCCGCTCGCCCAAGCGCGCCGGTTGCGAGTGAATCATCCACGGCCCCGAATCAACAGATCATCACGCGTGGACGGGCACGGATCGTCCGGCCCGTGCTGCGAACCAGCGGGAGCGCGACGCCATGACGCTATTTGTCCTGCTGCCGGCCTACAACGAAGAGGACTCGATCCCCGCGCTGCTGCCGCGCGTGGCTGAACTGGTCGGCCGGGTGGAGGCGGCCGTGCGAATTGTTCTGGTCGATGACGGCAGTCGCGACAAGACCGTGGCGCGCACGCGTACCTTTGCCGCGGCCCATCCCGAACTGCGCGTTGATGTCGTTTCGCATGCCATCAATCGCGGACTGGGAGAAACGATGCGCGACGGCGTCGAGTACTGTGTCGCGAACGGCGCGCCGGACGACGTCATCGTGCGCATGGATTGCGACGACTCGCAGGACCCCTCGTACATTCCCGCGTTGATTGACAAGTTGCACGAGGGCTTCGACGTCGTGCTGACGTCGCGCTACCAGCTTGGCGGCGGGGACACCGGCCTGACCGGCTATCGCAAGTGGCTCAGTTGGGGCGCGGGCCTGTTCATGAAGGCGTGCTTCCCGATTCGTGGTGTACGCGATTACTCCAGCGGCTACCGGGCCTATCGCTGGGAGATCCTGCGGGACGCCGTGCAAATCTACGGCAATCGCTTTATCGAGCAGAAGATGCTCGGTTTTTCTTGCACGCTTGAGAAGGTCGTGAAGTTGAACATGCTCGGCGCGCGGTTTGCGGAAGTGGCCCATGTGCTGCATTACGACCGCAAGAAGAGTGTCAGCAAGATGGCCAGCCGGCCGACGATGATGGGCTACATTCTGCTGGCGATCAAATACAGTTCGATCTTTGGACTCTGCCGGCGCGGCTGGCGGGAGCGCATCGCCGCCCATCGAAACAAGACCACCGTCATCATCCCGTCCCATTCGGAGTCCGTCGCATGTGCGGCATCGTCGGCTGCCTGAGGCCCCAATCCAACGCGCGGGTCGACCGGACCATGCTTGCGCGCATGACCGACAGTCTCGCCCACCGCGGGCCGGATGGTCGCGGCGTGTGGACGCAGGGGCCGATCGGGCTGGGCCATCGCAGGCTGGCGATCATCGATCCGGCCGGCGGGGCGCAGCCGATGGCCAGCGCCGATGGATCGCTGCAACTCGTCTTCAATGGTGCGATCTACAACCATGTTGAGTTGCGCCGCGAACTGTCTCATCGCGCCGAGTTTCGCACGTCGAGCGACACCGAGGTCATTCTTCACGCCTACGAGGCCTATGGCGACGAATGCGTACAGCACCTCAACGGCATGTTCGCCTTCGCGATCTGGGACGGTCGGCGCAAGCGGCTGCTCATCGCCCGCGATCGCCTTGGCATCAAGCCGCTTTACTGGACGGCGAATCCGCACGGGTTCTTCTTCGCGTCGGAAGTGAAGGCGCTGCTTGCGTCCGGCTGCGTCGCGGCGCGGTGCGATGCCGACGCGCTGAGCGAATACTTCACGTATCAGTTCGTGACCGGCTCGCGGAGCCTCTTCTCGGGCATCCATCGCCTCGAACCGGGGCACCTGCTGACGCTTTCGCCCGAGGACGCGGTGCAACCGAAGATTCGGCGATATTGGACGCTCACCGGCGAAATCGACTCTCATCATACGTTTGACTATTTCAAGGATCGCCTGCTGGAACTGTTGGGCGATTCGGTGCGGATGCAACTGCGCTCGGATGTGCCGCTTGGGGCTTATCTCTCCGGCGGTGCGGACAGCTCAATCGTCACCTGCCTTGCCGCGGCGCGGCGCGACAAGCCGCTCCACGTGTTCTGCGGTGCCTTCGACGACGGGCCCGAGTATGACGAATCGCCTTACGCCCGGCTGGTCGCGGAGACGACCGGTGCGGTCTATCACGAGGTGCGACCGACCGCCGCCGATTTCATCGAGTTGATGCCCGAGTTGATCCGGCTGATGGACGAGCCGATGGCGGGGCCAGGCCTGTTTCCGCAGTACTGTGTGTCGCGGAAGGCGGCCGGGAGCGTCAAGGTCTGCCTCGGCGGACAGGGCGGCGACGAACTCTTCGGCGGCTATGCCCGCTACCTGATCGCCTATCTCGAACAATGTCTTAAAGGTGCGATTCAGGGGACGAGCCACGACGGAGAGTACGTCGCCACGTGGGAAACAATCGCCCCGCAACTCCCGATGCTCAAGACGTACCTGCCGTTGCTGCAGGATTTCTTTTCGCGCGGGCTCTTCGACGACATGGATCAGCGGTACTTCCGCCTGATCGCCCGCGACGAGGGGCTGGCGGATGTGCTGACCGGCGACGCGTGGAATGCGTCGCACAAGGCGCGCGTCCTGGAGCGATTTCGACAGACATTTCAATCGGCGCCGGCTCGAAGTTACATCGCCCGCATGACCCACTTCGACATGACCACGCTGCTGCCGGCGCTGCTGCACGTTGAGGATCGTGTCAGCATGGGCGTCGGCCTGGAGTCGCGCGTGCCGATGCTCGATCATCGCATCGTCGAACTGGTGCAGACCATGCCGCCGCTGATGCGCTTCGCGGGCGGACGTTCGAAGCATGTGTTACGCGAGGCGGTGAACGGCCTCGTGCCGGAGTCGGTGCTCGCCCGCAAGGACAAGATGGGATTTCCGGTGCCTCTGGCCAAGTGGGCGGCCGGGCCGATGCGCGACTTTTTGTGCGATGTGCTGCTATCGCGGCAGGCGCGGCAGCGCGGGCTGTATCGGGTCGACGAAGTCGAACGGCAGATCACGCACACCGGCAAGTTCAGTCGGCTGCTGTGGGGGCTGCTCTGCGTCGAACTCTGGCATCGCCAGTTCATCGATGCCACCCCGGCTCGCTCGCTCCATGCCGAGAGCGTCGAACGACTCGACCGCGCAGCACTCGAAATTTCGTCCATCTCGCTCGAAACACCCGCCTCGCGCATCGCCGCGCTCGTGGCCGGACACGTTGCCATGCCATAGGATGACAGGGCGGGTTACGGACCCGGCGGCGCGGTTCCGCGCCGAGAAAAGCGGTCTGACTGTGCGGGCTAATTCTTGCAGCGCGATCGAGATCACATCCGGCAGACTCGGGGCTTGCGGCGCTGTCGCGCTGCGGCGGTATCTTTGCTTGCCGGATTGGCTTTTTCGTGTGCGATTAGTTGCACCGAAGTGCCCGGTCTCGGCGCGGCGGCTATCGGCTACACCGATGGCAATAACGATCTGCTGATTCCGCTCAACATCGGCGCAGGGCTTACGGTCGTCGACCATATTTTCCCATTTGGCGATTTCGATGGCTACGACCTCGGCGCGTTCAAGAAGGGAGACCGCGTTCGCATCTCGTTCGGCGGGGGCCTGCTGTTGCGCGCGAGCGCCATGCTGGTGAGTGGTGACACGCGGGTGATTCTCGATGGATTGGACGGCAATTCCCCTGATCTGATGTCGATCGAGCACGTATTGGCGGCGGATGTGGCGTCTCTGCGGCTTTACGTCGGGCCGGGGCACGAGCGGTGGCTCCCCGTGGAGATCCTGCCGATTCCGACCGATGGCCTGTATTCGATCACCATTGAAAAGACTGGCGTAAATATACCGATCCCCCTGCCGCGACCGCAGGTGGTGGTGCTCGATTTCAACGGCGGATGGGACGAGCGCTTCTTCGACCGGCTGGTTTCATTCGAGCCTTTTGTCGCTGGTGATTACAACGCCGGACTGGCCGGCAAGGAGGCTGCGATCATCGCAGCCACGCTGGAACGTGTGAAGGCCATCTACGAGCCGTACGCAATCGATGTCCGCGTCGATGACGGCACGGCGTTCAATGGCCCGGTCTCGCGCGTTTTCATTACGGTGCCCGACTACTTCAAGGTCTTCGGCAATTACTTTGCGGCGGGGCAGGTCCGCTACATCGACTTTGGCAACCGCGATCGCGCGGACGTCGCCATTGTCTCAACCGCGCCGACCGCCTCGACCGATCCCGCCCGGCTGGGAGCGCGCCTGGGCCGCCTCGCCGCGCATGAGATCGGACACCTGCTCGGATTGGTTCATCAGACCGAGGGATTGATGGGGCCGTCCGGCGGTTCGGACGATCTCGAGGACGCGCCGGTCCACGGTTTCTTCGGCTACACCAACGACGCCATTGAAGCGTGGTTCCCGGATGCGCCGGCGCTGCTGCAGACACCCGACGCGAATCTGCTTCGAACGATTGGACCGCGCACGTAGCACTGCCCATCCGCGCACGGCGCGCCATCCGCGCGCGGTCGAGCAAAGTCTGACTTTGCCTCGCTCCTGCATGGCCATCGCCATGCCTCGCTGAAGTGACCGGGGAAAACGAGGCCGACGGGGCTCGAACCCGCAACCTCCGCCGTGACAGGGCGGCGCTCTAACCAATTGAGCTACGGCCCCTTACTGCCGCAAGGGGTTCCGCGTGGGCCGGTTGCCCGCGGCGGAAGCGATTAAATGTATGGAGGCCGGTCGTCCGTGTCAAGATAAGGTGAATTCCCATGAATTCGAGCGGTTGTGAGGGGCTTCCCGTTACGCGAATCCCGCGAAAGGGCAATTCACCGGCTGTTATGGCCGCGCACCGCCATCGTTGAATTGCTTGAAGCCCTTGTACATCTTGATTCGCAGATCGGCGTAGTACCACCTGTAGAGCAGGCGACTGATCGGACCGGTCGTGCGGCGAACGCACTCCCACAAGATCAGGAGTTTCGCGACGGGTCGTCCCAGCGTGCAGCCGAATCCGATGAGCCGGTGGTAACGAACGACGCGTCGCTCGAACGTGAACCGGTGCGCGTGCTGCGGGTGGGTGTTGAGGAAGTATCCGAGCGAATAGCCGGCCTTGCGCTTCTTTCGCGAGTACTCTTCAAACTCGGGGTAGTACTCGTGCCAGACCCGCGCGTCGCGCAGGTAAACCATGCGGACCTCTTCGGTGAGAAGCCGAAAGCCGAATTCGATGTCCTCGACGCCGTACACCTGGAAGCCTTCGTCAAACCGCGTGTCGCCCAGCACGCTCTTCGGGATGGCAACGCACGCGGTGTAGAAGTAATTCGGCGGCACGTTGTTGTCGTCTTTGAAGTCGTAGATGTTGACGTCCTGGGCCTGCTGAAGGTAGCGGTGGAATGGCTCAGTCGTGCCCTCCCATGGGGCGACGATGTTGCCCAGGAGCACGCAGTTCGGATTGCGGCGGTGGGCATCGAGCAATCGGCGGAGCAGATCGGGCGCGACCAGGATGTCGTCATCGAGCAGCAGCACGAGCGGGGCGGCCGCGTGCTCGATGCCCATGTTGCGGGCCGCGGCGGCGCCCGGCTTGTCGCATCGGACCGACGACATGCGCGGATAGCGCTTGCACAGTTCGGCCAATTGGCGCGGCGTATCATCCTTGGAATTGCTGTCGACGACGATGACCTCGAAGCACGCAGGGTCGATGTCCTGGGCCATAAGGCGGTGGATAATGCGACCCACGCTCAATGCGCGGTTATGTGTGGGGATGACGACTGAAATTGCAAGCGTGGTCTCTGACGGCGGTGCGATCGGCTCGTCGACCCGGTCAATGCTGACATGTACGTCGCCCCAGAGTCCCCAAACCAGTTCGCGCTCGCCGAAGAAACGAAGGACGATGGGCGAGGCGGGCTTGGCACCGTTCGACGTGAGCGGTGCTTCAAACTTGACCCAGGCTCGATGATCGGCCTTGTCGAGTGACAGCGGAATCGTGCATTTGACCTCGCCGTCCTGTATGACCTCAAATCGACCGGCGGCCTTGTTGTTCCAGGTGTCCGGCGGCGTGGCCACGAAGCCTGTCAGCCGGGCATTCGGTGGAACGTTGACATCGAACTCCAACTCGGCCGTATCAAATACGAGGAAGGCCGAGCGCATGGCGCCGTCGATTCCGACTTGAGGCTGGTGGCTGATATGTCCTTCAATCGGCAGGTCGCGCGCCAGCCGGCGGCGGGCCAACTCAGGCGAACGCGTCAGGTCCAGCACGCACTGCGACTTGTTGTCGCATTCGAGCGAGAAGTCGAGCATGTGCCGGCCATACAGCCAGCCGTCAAAAAACACCCAGGGGTGCGGCATGCGCGGACGCATGGCCTTCCGCCGCTCGAGGGCAAACGGCAGCCGTTTCAATGACGTCAGGATGGCCTTGAATGTCAGCCAGCGATGCCAGCCCGGGTTGCGCGAAAGGAACGCCAGGCGAAGCATGGCCAGGTAGTGAATCAGGACTTCCTTCTTTGACGCGTAAATGATCCGCATCAGCGCGCCGTTGCGCATCATGAAGTAATGCTGAAACTTGGGCGGCTTGTCCGGGCTCAGGCTCTCGGTGAAATGCTGGATGACCGCGTCCCGAACATACACGCACTTCCAACCGTGCAGCCACATGCGCCACGACAGATCCACATCCTCCGCGTACATGAAGAACTGCTCTTCAAAGCCGCCACCGATGTCTCGCAGGGCTTGCGGATGGATCATCATGCAGGCGCCGCTGGACCAGCTTGTCTCGCCACTGACGGCGTCGAAGTACTTCGGGTGTTCGTGGGGCGATTGTCGCGCCTCGGCGATGCCGATCTCGGGGTCACGCTCCAGAACGGTGACGAGCCTGTCGAGGGTGTCCGGCTCTATCTCGGTGTCGAGGTTGACGACGAAGTAGTATTCGCCCTTGCCGTGTTGGAAGCCGACGTTGTGCCCGCCGGTGAAACCGAGGTTCAAGCCGGTCTCAACGATTTCGACCTCAAACGGCAGCGTCGTGGAAATCTGCTTCAAGTATGGCACTGACTCATCGGTCGAACCGTTGTCGATGACCACAAGGCGCAGGTTTCCCGCGGGGTAGTCCATCCGCAGCAGGCTTTCGATAAACCCCTTCAGCCAGCGATGGGAATTGAAGCAGACGGCCATCAGGTCGACGGCAGGCCGCGTGACCGTGATGGCACCGGCGGCAGGATCTTCGCTGTCGCCGACCGCAGGCTCCGTTCCCTTTTGCAATTCAGGTGTGGTGATCAGCGTATCGACTCCGGTCTCATTCGCATCCTCCGTTAGATCGGCCTCAAGCGTGGTTGCTGACGGCGATTCGGGATCAGGCTCGCCTTCACTGGGGGCGGGTTCGGCCTGGTTCGCACGCTCTTTTTCGTATTCGGCGTTGACGTCGTTCAGCCGGGAAATCTCCCGCAGGAGGTTGGACTGATATTCGCGTGCCCGTTCAATCTCGCCGTAGAGTTCCTGCAGCTTAGAAAGATGGATGGTTTCGTTGCTGCGAAGCCGTTGCGACTCTTCGCGGAGGACATCGATTTGTCGTTTCAGATTGACGGATTGATCGGCGGCCGTCAGGCGCGCCGCGGCCTGCGGAGCGAGTGTTCTGAGGACCGCCGTCTGAAACGACTCGCGCAGCGCCACCGCGCCCGAACGAGGCTGCATCGCGGCTTGCAACTGGTGCTCGGCCGCGGCCGCCGCGACGGCCACCAGTTCACGATCGAGACCGCTGAACGCGGCCGCATCGTAGAGCCGCGGCGTGCAGTAGGGGACCTGTATCAGATTCCGCGCCACGTCGAGACAAAAGAGCATGGTTCGATGGGACAGGTCGAAGTCCACGAGAACGCATTCGTCGGTCGTGCCATAAAGCAGATTCCGGCCGATTAGGTCGCGCGTTGAGAGCACGGTCCGCAATCCCGCGGCACGTGCCCGCATCATGTCCCGGAATGCATTGAAGAGATATTCCTGGAGGCGCGGCGACTCGATCACCGCGTTGAAACCGGGCCGAAGGTCCTCCAACTCCCGCTCAAGGAGGTCGTGATCGGGCGGTTCGCCGAGTCGCCACATGTCGTCAGCGACGCGGGCCATCCGAGCCGTGGCGTCTTCGTGCGTCGCGCTGCCCCGGTCGACCAGGTCATCCAGTGTTTTCGCGTCGGGTAGAAACTCCTCAACCAGCAAGAGTCGATTGTCAGCACTGTATTCACCCAGCAGCCGCACGGGTCGATATTCACGCGCTTTTGCATGCCAGGAATACGCCGCACGGACGGCGGCAACGTCGAAACGCCCGTCCTGCGGTATCGACTTGACGGTCGCAATCGGTCGGCCGTCGAGTTCAACATGGAATCGCACCGGGGCGCCATGTCGGCGACGATAAGTCGGCGATTTGTGCGGCTGGATGTTCAGACGATCCCGATTCGCCGGGTCGACAAGCCCCGCTTTTTCCAGGGCCTCGATGACGGCGCCGTTATTCTCGGGCGCGCCGGGCGCGGCGACGTCGGGATTTCTAAGAACGAAGCCATAGGATGGAGCAAAATACCTACCCACACCGAGGCGCCCGAGGATTCGATAGAGATCCTTGAGGCGCTCGTGACCGATCGCCAGGGCGCCGTCGACCCCGCTGTGCTCGGGAATCGCCGAGCCGCCGTCTCTTAGATAGCCGTCGATTTCATCGATATCGACCAGGGCATCCACCATCTTGTAGTCGGGAAAGCACGCGAGACTTCGTTCAACAGCGAAGCCGGCCTGCTTGAACATGTCGAGGTACTGGTCGAGCGCCCAGGTGTGGCCCGGCAAGTCACGCGGCGGGTCAAAGCAGATCGAAGTGCCGGCCTGCCCTGAGTGATCGTCGGGCGTGCCCAGCAGATATTTGAGACCAATGGCGTTTTCGATCGCGACGTAAAGCATGCCGCCGGGCTTGAGGATGCGGCGAATCCGACGAAGCGCCGCAATCTGGGCGTCAAACGGCGCGTCTGCCGCGCCGCGGGCGAGGTATTCGAGTACCCCGTTGAGTATGACGATGTCGAACGATTGATCGCGAAATGGGTAGGTGCGAATGTCGCCGCAGTGATAATGCAGGTGGGCATTTTCCTGCCTGGCGATTTCCATGAGTATGCGAAGCCGGGGCACGGTTTGATCGAGCGAATGCACCTCGCACGTCTGAGACAGGGGAATCGAAAGTTGGCCCCAGCCCGATCCCACGTCCAGAACCCGTTGACCTGGTTCGGCTTCTAGAAACTCGAGGCCCGCCACGCGTTGCGGACTGGTGATGATGCGATACAGCCAGGGAAGCGACGACTCGAAACGATCGCGAACCACGTCCCGCCAGGGCCGCGCCTTGAGATCGGCCAATACGGCCTGCTCCTCTGCGCTTTCAAGATCGGCGTACTTGCCGAGGCCAGATTGATGGAGGTGGATGAGGCCCTCGGGCGAGTCAATGCGTTCGATGTCCGGGCCGTCGACAATGCACGCGTCCACGGTCTGTCCGCCGTCCGGCAAAGACTCGGTCGGTGAGTCGCCGGCTTGATTGGTCGTCGTGCTTATTCCCACTGATATTCAGTTTATCCCTGAAACGCGGCCAATCCTAGGGCGCGCCGATCAGAATGGTGGAGTGACCCCGATTGCGGTCAGGTCCGCCGCGACCATGATCCGCACCAACTGATCGAAGGTCGTCTTGTGGCGCCAGCCCAGGACCCTGGCCGCCTTGCTCGCATCCCCCAGCAGGACATCCACCTCAGTCGGTCGAAAATACCGCGGATCAATTTCGACGTGCTTACGCCAGTCGAGATTGACCAGACCGAACGCGATGTTCAGGAAATCGCGCACCGAGTGGGCTTCGCCAGTGGCGATAACGAAGTCGTCCGGCTTGTCCTGCTGCAGCATCAGCCACATGGCCTCGACAAACTCCGGCGCGTAACCCCAGTCGCGTTTGGCATCGAGGTTGCCGAGATACACCTTGTCCTGTTCGCCCTTCACGATGCGGGCCAGTGCCCGCGTGATTTTGCGCGTGACGAATGTCTCGCCGCGTCGCGGACTCTCGTGATTGAAGAGGATGCCGTTGCAGGCGAACATGCCGTAGGCGTCGCGGTAGTTTCGCGTCGTCCAGTAACCCATCAGTTTCGCGCATGCATAGGGGCTGCGCGGTTGAAACGGGCTGGTCTCGGACTGCGGCGGCGGTGCGTCGCCGAATAGTTCGCTGCTGGATGCCTGGTAGAATTTGCATTGAATACGGGTGTCGCGAATGGATTCCAGCAGGCGGATCGTGCTCACGCCGGTCACGTCGGCGGTGTACTCGGGCATGTCGAAGCTGACGCGAACGTGGCTCTGTGCGCCGAGGTTGTAAATCTCGTTGGGCTCGACTCGTCGGATGACGGACGCCAGCATGCTCGCGTCTGCCAGATCGCCATAGTGCAGGATCAACCGCGGCGATGGCACATGCGGATCCTGGTAGAGGTGATCGATCCGCGACGTGTTGATTGAACTTGTTCGCCGGATGATGCCATGCACCTCGTATCCCTTGGCCAGCAGCAATTCGGCAAGGTAGGAGCCGTCCTGACCGGTGATGCCGGTGATCAAGGCGCGTGGGGGCGTGGCGGGCATTGAAGGGATGTCCTCCTGTTTGACGGGTGGCGATTATAGCGGTCAAGGCGGGTTCGCTGGGCGGCGGACTGGCGGACCGGCCGGCGATCAGGTGGTGCGACCGCATTTATAACTTGACATATTTCTATATATGAACGCGGTGGTGCGGCCCTTAGTCGGGACGGCACCACCGCATTGCAACGGTCTCGTTGACCTCGGGTCCTGGTTGCCAAGTCCGGCCCTGAAATCAGGGTGCCGTCAGCACTCCGACGAATCCAGAGATATCTCTTCCGTCGGCGAGGGTGTCGGCGTTGAGGTCGGAACGGGCGATGTGGCCTGGGTCGGTGTTGGCGCCGAGCAGGACGTTGACGAAGAGCGGCAGGTCGGCCTGATCGACGTCGCCGTCGGCGTCGATGTCGCCCGGGCCTGGCGTGCCGATCGAGAGGGTGTCCAGCGAGATGGCATTCCACGACACGCTGCCGCGACCATAGGCGGCCACGCCCGTTGTGCTCGGGGTCAGGCTGAAGACCTTGACCGGTCGATGGACGTCGGCGAAGAGCCGCACCGTTGCGACGCGCGACCAGATCGGCGAGGCGCCGGCGTCGGCATTGAGGTGCGAGCCGCCGAGTTCATCGATTCGGCCTTCGTCCTCGGCGCCCGATGGGAAGACCGTGAAGATGCCGTTGTGGTTGATCGAGATCACGGCGGCCGCGGTCGGCGGCAGCATCAGATCGAGGTAGGCGCTGGTGATGCCGGTGTTGATGTCGCCGACGTCGCTGGCCCAGACCTCCACGTAGTACTGCTGGCCCTCGTTGATGGTGGTGATGGAGTTCGGCACCGTGATGCGGTTGTCCGAGGAGGAGGGCGTGCTCAGCACGGCGATCCGGAAGGCCACGTCGGTGGGCTCGTCGCCGGGCTCATCGCCGGGGCCCCATCCGCCGCCGCCATTGCAGGCCGGGTAGAGGATGGTGGGATCGGTGACGCTCTTGAGCCAGCCGGTGGCGAACCAACTGAGGTCTGAGACGCCGACGGCATCGTCGCAGTCGAAGTCGTGATCGGTGTCGCCCGGGGGCACGGTCTGCAGCCAGGAGGCGGCGAAGAGGGAGAGGTCGCCGACGTTGATGGTGTTGTTGTCGTCGAGGTCATAGCTCTTGGCCGGCGGGGTGATGGCCAGGCTGATGGAGCCGAAGGTGATCAGTGCGTTGTTGATGAGCCCTCGGTTGAAGGCGGCGATGCCGCCGGTGGCCGGGGAGAGCGAGATGCTGCAGCCGGGGGATTCGGTTCCGGCGTTCATTTCAATCCAGCCGACGCGCACCCATTGCGGAGCAATGCCGCCGCCGTTGGGCAGGGCCGATCCGCCGAACTCATCGACCTTGCCTGATTGGATGGTGCCGGCCGGGAAGACGGTGAAGATGCCGCCGTGTGCCACGGCGGTGGCCGTGGTCTGGCCGCAGAAGTTCACGTCGGTGTAGACGCCGGTTAAACCCGTGTTCGTCGAACCGACGTCGCTGGCCCAGACCTCGATGAAGTAGCGTGTGCCGCGTGAGACGGCGGCGATGGACGCGGGCTGGGTGCTGCGGATCTCGGAACTGTTGACGGGATCGATGATCGAGATGACCGGGATGACGCGGATGTCGGGCTCGCAGGCGTCGGGGACACCGTTGGCATTGACATCGGTGGAGGTGCCGGCGGCGATGTCGCAGGCGTCGGGGATGGCGTTGCCGTTGCAATCGGGCACGGTGCCGGCGCTGATGTCGCAGGCATCGGCGATGCCGTTGTCGTTGCAGTCCGACTCGCAGGAATCGGGCACGTTGTTTGAGTTGCAGTCGGTGACGGTGCCGGCTGCGAAGTCGCAGGCATCCGGGATGCCATTGCCGTTGCAATCCGACGGGCCAGGTGAACTGTTGACAAAAGTCGTCCAGAGCGGATCGGCGCTGTCGCCGGCGGGCAACGTGTCGGCGCCAAGTTGGCCGTGGTTGCCGTAGCCGGAGGAATCCACCGCGAACTGACCGGCGCCGGTGTTGAATTTCCAGTAGCCGACCAGGCCCGGGCGCGCGTCCGCAAAGGACTTGAATCGATCGGCCGCGATATCGGTCTGGCTGCGGGCAACGCTCCAGAATCGAACTTCGTCGATCCAGCCGCCAAAGAACTCGCTTGTGTCGGAGGCAGGCAGACCGGCGCCGATGTATAGGTCATCCGCCGTGTAGGTCAACGGGCCCGTTGCGTGATTGGTCGTGCTTTTGAGTACGCCGTCGACGTACAGTTTGGCCTGGGTCGCAGTGAAGGTCGCGGCGAAATGATGCCACTCACCGACATAGGCGGCGTGGGGCTGGGTGTCAGCGGCCACAACCGTGGCGCTGTTGTGGACACGAATCTGGATTCGCTGGTCGTTGTCCTGATCGGCGGCGAGAATGAAACCGCGCGTAGAGACTTTGCGCACCAGTCTCGTGTTTCGTGACTGAATCGTGTTTAGGCGGGCCCAGCACTCGATCGTGAATGCGCCCGGCTCAAGCGTCGGCGTGCGGGGAACGCGAACCCTGTCGTTGAGGTCGTCAAACTTCAAGACAAAGTTCGTTGCCGCAATGTCACAGCTATCCGGAATCCAATTGCTGTTGCAGTCGGGCGCGCCTGCGGCCACCTGGCAGTAGTTGGTCACGCCATCGCCGTCACAGTCGGCGCGTCCGGCCGGCTCGCACAGGTCGCGAACGCCGTTGTTGTCGCAATCGGTGACGGGCTGGCAATCGTCGGGGATGCCGTTGGCGTCGCAGTCCCCGCTCGTGCCTGCCGCGATGTCGCACGAGTCGAGCACGTCGTTCTGGTTGCAGTCGTTCTCGGTGAGGACGCGGAGTTCGCCGATGCTGATGTGCTGAGCCGAGCCCCCACCGTCGCCGTAAAGCCGAATGCCGTCGGCCAGGACCGGCGTGAAGGTCAGATTGAACGTCTCGTAGGAAATGCCGTTGTTTCCCGGATACGCGGGCGATACTGACAAGTTGGAGACGCTTGTCCATACGCCGTTGACACGCACCTGAACGCCCAGCACGTCGAACCAGCCGCCGTCGTTGAAGTGTCTTCCCTCCTGGAACACCAGCTTCTTCAGCAGGTGCGTTTCGGAGAATGTGTAGCCGATCCAGTCTTCATTGCCCTGCGCCCCTTGGTGATATGTGTCGTATTGGAGTGACGAATCGCTGCTGCCGACCGGCGGCATTACGCCATCGCGGATGGTCTCGGGGTTCTGGCTTCCTCCACCCATCGGGTTGGGCGGCGACAGACTGAAAATCTTCGCGACAATCGTGCCGGTTGCCGTGATGTCCGTATCGGCCAGCTCACACGAATCCGGGATGTCATTTCCATCGCAGTCGCCTTCGGTGCCCGCCCCGATGTCGCATATGTCGATGACGCCGTTGTTGTTGCAGTCGCCGCTTTCGCAACGATCAAGCACGCCGTTGGCGTTGCAATCGTTGCCGGCCAATTGACACAAATCCGGAACGCCGTCGGCGTCGCAATCACCCTCGCCGGCGTCAATTTCGCAGGCATCGCTGGTTCCGTTGTTGTCGCAATCGCCGTCCGGCTTGACGTCAAGGGCGATGCCGTAGAGACGAAGCGCCGCGGGCGCGTTAGCGCCAAGATCGATGTTGATGGTGTCGATGTAGTCGCCTGTAGACGTGAATCGGAAGATGTTTCGGCTCGTGAGATTAGTGATCCAGAGTCGCCCGGCCTCATCGATGCTGATTCCCTTCGGGTCGAGGCCTCCCTGTGTGATGGTCTGCACCAGCACGCCCGACGTGTTGAATTTGCGAATCATGCCGGGGGTGGTGACATAGAGATTCTGATTGGCATCGAAGGCCATATCCAGCGGGTGGGGGGCGAAATTGCCCTGACCGATGTAAGACACGAACTGCAATTGGGCATTGAATTTGCCGACGTGGCCATTGCCATTGTTGCGACAGCCGACGTAGAGGTTGCCGCTTCGGTCATAAGCGATGCAGTGTGGATCCTCGGTGCCGTTGCCATGACCGAGGTTGCTCAGATAGGTTCCGTTCATCGAGTAAAACTTGATGCTGTCGGTAAGGTAACTGCAAACTGCGATTGTGCCGGACGGCGTCATGGTTGCGCCATGGGCGCCATTCAATCCGCCGCCGCTGATGGTTCGGACAAGCGTGCCGTCGCGTGCGATGACCTTGACTCGATCCTGGTTGTAATCGCTTACGAGCAGGTTGTTCTGACTGTCGAATGAAATGGTCCCGCCGGTGTAATCGACCTGGGCGGGCAGAAGCGTGCTGATAATCGCGCCCGACCGACGATGTACACGAATGCCGTCAATCGCTCCGGTAATCGCGAGGTATACACGGCCGCAGGGTTTCGCCCGCTCGTACACCAATGGAAACGTGCATGAATCCAGGACGCCGTTGAGGTCCATGTCCATTGCGCCGTTGGCGATCTCGCATGAATCGGGTACACCGTTCAGGTTGCAATCCAGCGCATTTCCCGAGTAGATATCGCACAAGTCCGGCGTGCTGTTATTGTTGCAGTCCGACGCGCCGCCGAATTCGCATTCGTCCGGCATGCCGTTGACGTTGCAATCCGGGCTTGTCGCGGCGGCGATGTCGCATTCGTCCAGAATGGCATTGCTGTTGCAATCGTTGGAGGTAATCGGAGCGCCAATCGATAGCCACAAGGGGTCGCTGGTCTCGGTGGTATCATTGTAGCCGCGAAACCCATGATTCGAATTGAGCGATGAGTCTTGAACCGTCTGACCAGTTCCTTCGTCGAATCGCCAATACGCCACCAGGCCGGGTTGGGGTGCATTGAGACGTTTCGACATGTTCGCCGCGATCTCCGCTTGTGTCCGCGCGACGCTCCACATTCGCACTTCATCAATGCGGCCGTCAAAATCGTTGTCTGCGCCAAACGGCGTGTTGCCGATGTACAGATCGGAATTCGAATAGCGCAAAGGACCGACCGCCGGGGCGCTGGCCTTCTGGACGCCATTGACAAAGACCTTTACCGAGTTCGCGGAGACCGAATAGGTGAATGCGACGTGGGTCCATTGAAGGGCGTAGGTCGTATTCGGGGTGGGATCTTGAACGATCACGTCGCCATTGGTTGCCTGGCCAATTCGCAGCTCTATCTTCCCCGCCCCATTCCATTGCCACGTGAAGAGGTATCCGGCGCCGAAGTCGGCTGCCAGGCGGGCAATGTTCGCGCGGAACGGACCCTGCCCATAGGCAAAGACCCACGCCTCGAACGTCAACTCGTTGGCTTGCTCGATCGAGCCGCTCCGGGGAATGCGCACGACGTCGTCAATGGCGTCGAAATTGAGCGAGTAGTGCGCCCCCTGCAACTCATTCGCATCCGGAATGCCGTTGTTATTGCAGTCCTGGGCGGCGGCTGGAGTCGTGACCGCGATTAGACCGAACATGAGAACTGCAGCGGGCAACAATTGAATGCGAGCGCAAGGAAAACGTGATGTATGACCTGGCCGGCTTGCGAGCATCAGATTTCTCCGTCTTGACGCGGTTTTAAGAACGAACAATTCATTCATAGATATCAGTCTATACGCAACTCACATGCGGGCATGCATCAGCCGCCCGTCAGTACTCCGACGAATCCTGCGATGTCGCGACCGTCGGCGAGGGTGTCGGCGTTGAGGTCGGAACGGGCGATGTGGCCTGGGTCGGTGTTGGCGCCGAGCAGGACGTTGACGAAGAGCGGCAGGTCGGCGTGATCGACGTCGCCGTCGGCGTCGATGTCGCCCGGGCCTGGCGTGCCGATCGAGAGGGTGTCCAGCGAGATGGCATTCCACGACACGCTGCCGCGACCATAGGCGGCCACGCCCGTTGTGCTCGGGGTCAGGCTGAAGACCTTGACCGGTCGATGGACGTCGGCGAAGAGCCGCACCGTTGCGACGCGCGACCAGATCGGCGAGGCGCCGGCGTCGGCATTGAGGTGCGAGCCGCCGAGTTCATCGATTCGGCCTTCGTCCTCGGCGCCCGATGGGAAGACCGTGAAGATGCCGTTGTGGTTGATCGAGATCACGGCGGCCGCGGTCGGCGGCAGCATCAGATCGAGGTAGGCGCTGGTGATGCCGGTGTTGATGTCGCCGACGTCGCTGGCCCAGACCTCCACGTAGTACTGCTGGCCCTCGTTGATGGTGGTGATGGAGTTCGGCACCGTGATGCGGTTGTCCGAGGAGGAGGGCGTGCTCAGCACGGCGATCCGGAAGGCCACGTCGGTGGGCTCGTCGCCGGGCTCATCGCCGGGGCCCCATCCGCCGCCGCCATTGCAGGCCGGGTAGAGGATGGTGGGATCGGTGACGCTCTTGAGCCAGCCGGTGGCGAACCAACTGAGGTCTGAGACGCCGACGGCATCGTCGCAGTCGAAGTCGTGATCGGTGTCGCCCGGGGGCACGGTCTGCAGCCAGGAGGCGGCGAAGAGGGAGAGGTCGCCGACGTTGATGGTGTTGTTGTCGTCGAGGTCATAGCTCTTGGCCGGCGGGGTGATGGCCAGGCTGATGGAGCCGAAGGTGATCAGTGCGTTGTTGATGAGCCCTCGGTTGAAGGCGGCGATGCCGCCGGTGGCCGGGGAGAGCGAGATGCTGCAGCCGGGGGATTCGGTTCCGGCGTTCATTTCAATCCAGCCGACGCGCACCCATTGCGGAGCAATGCCGCCGCCGTTGGGCAGGGCCGATCCGCCGAACTCATCGACCTTGCCTGATTGGATGGTGCCGGCCGGGAAGACGGTGAAGATGCCGCCGTGTGCCACGGCGGTGGCCGTGGTCTGGCCGCAGAAGTTCACGTCGGTGTAGACGCCGGTTAAACCCGTGTTCGTCGAACCGACGTCGCTGGCCCAGACCTCGATGAAGTAGCGTGTGCCGCGTGAGACGGCGGCGATGGACGCGGGCTGGGTGCTGCGGATCTCGGAACTGTTGACGGGATCGATGATCGAGATGACCGGGATGACGCGGATGTCGGGCTCGCAGGCGTCGGGGACACCGTTGGCATTGACATCGGTGGAGGTGCCGGCGGCGATGTCGCAGGCGTCGGGGATGGCGTTGCCGTTGCAATCGGGCACGGTTCCGGCGCTGATGTCGCAGGCGTCGGCGATGCCGTTGCTGTTGCAGTCCGACTCGCAGCTGTCCGGCACGCTGTTGTTATTGCAGTCGGTGACCGTTGCCGAGGCGATCTCGCAGACGTCGGGAATCTGGTTGCCGTTGCAATCGGCGGGGCCGGGGAGATCGCCGATCACCTGAACCCAGGCGGGGTCCGCTGCGTCCCCGGTGGGGATCGTGTCATTGCCGCGCTGGCCGTGGTTGCCGCGTCCCGATGAATCGACGACGCTCTGACCGGCGCCGCCGTCCATCTTCCAGTAGCCGACGAGTCCGGCCTGGGGACCACTCAACGAAACATTCATGCTCGCGGCGATCTGGGCCTGGGTACGCGCGACCGTCCAGATGCGCAGTTCGTCTATCTGGCCGTTGAAAGTTTCACTGCCGTAGATGCTGTTTCCCATGTGCAAGTCGACATTGGAATACAGCAGTGGACCGACGGCGTTCTTGCTATCCTTCAGCTCGCCATCCACATAGAGTCGCACAAAATTTCCGGATGCGGAGTAAGTCGCCGCAATGTGATGCCACTCGCCAAAATAAGTCGACGTTGGCACGGTATCCTTGGCGATCACGGTGCCGCTGGTCGCGCTGATAATCTGCAATTGCACGCGCTGATCACCTGAGCCCTGCCAGGCCAGGATGTAGCCACGGTTGCCAGTCATCCGTACCAGACGGCTGTGGGACGCACCCGCCGAATTCGCGCGGACCCAGCACTCGACGGTCAGTTCGTTGGTGGGTTCGAGTGTCGCCGATCGCGGGACCCGAACGATGTCATTGGACCCATCGAAGGCCAGTGCGGAATTGCCGGCCTTGGATTCGCAGTTGTCCGGGATCCAGTCACTATCACAATCAAGTGCCCCCGCGGCGACTTCGCAATAATTCGTCGCGCCGTCGCCGTCGCAGTCGGCTCGCCCGGCCTCTTCGCACAAATCGCGAATGCCGTTGTTGTCGCAATCGGTGTCGGGCTGGCATTCGTCGGGCACGCCGTTGGCGTCGCAGTCATTTCCGACAAGTTCGCAAGCATCGAGCACGCCATTGTTGTTGCAGTCGGTGACGGGGCCAAACTCCATCACACCGACGTGAGATTCGGTGCCCGGAGTGTCATTCCAGGTTCCCGGCGTGAAGACCGTGCAGAGCATCTCGGTTGCATCTTCGTTGCCGCTGTTGTTCGGCTCGCCGGGATACCAGTTGGTGTAGCCCGGCGTCTCACCGCTGGTCCATACATGTGTGCCTTCAACGGCCTGATCGTTGAATCCGATCCAGGCGCGATTGTCGCTGCTGTTGGCCAATACGAAATCGAGAATCCATTGATTCTCCGCCGCATCCCGCACAGTGGCGAGGTGTCCGCCGAGCGAAACTGCCTCTGCCTCGGCGGCCAGCCAGGTCTTCGGCGCAGTCAGCTTGTAAAGCCGGCCATTCAAGGGCGACACGACCACGCCCGGAATCTGCAACGGACCAGCCAGCTCGCAGTCGTCGGCGATTCCATTCTCATTGCAGTCACTGACTACGCCCGTCGCGATGTCGCAAGTATCCGGGATGTTGTTGTTATTGCAATCGATGGTGGTATTGATCTTGAACAGCTGAAACTCGTGGACTTTGTAGTGATTGGTGCTTGCGTCGGCTGTCGAGAATCCAATTCGAACGCCGGTGGCCGTAATTCGGTCAAATCGCAACGTCGCCCAGCCGTGACCGTCGTTCACGCTGTCGTGGATATCGCCGATCACGGTTCCATTGGCGTTGAAAGTCGTGCATTGCAGCAGTTCGCCGCCCAAGTAGCCATTGGACATGCCGGAGACATTCTGCCATGTTCCGCCACCCACATTGGGCGATGCGTCCGTCGTGTATTGAATGGTCAGGTTCTTGACGGACGCGCCACCGCCGCCATCGTTGTCTTTCCAGAGGCGGATACCATCGACCGTGATTGTGCCGGCGAATTGCACGCCCAAGAAGGATGGATTCTGAAAATTGGATCCCGCCGTCGACCAAGTATAAGTCGCTGTATTGCCATCCACACAATTGGCCGGGGGAAAACCTCCATGCTCGGTCGGCCATGCCCGAGCCGAGCCGACGAAGTAGACACGCTGGTACGAGGCGACGACGTCGCAAGAATCGGGCACGCCATTGGCATCGCAATCTGTTGCGCCGCCCAGGACATCACAACTGTCAGGAATCCCGTTTCCATTGCAGTCCTGGATCGAACCGAGATCGATCTCGCAGACGTCCACCACGCCGTTGTTGTTGCAGTCTGCGTCGCAGGCGTCGGGAACGCCGTTGCCGTTGCAGTCGCCGGATGCGGGCGTTGCATCGAGGGCGGCGACCCAGACCGGATCAAAGTTGTCGGCTGCAACAGATGTTCCCAGCGTTCCGTGGTAGAGATTACCTGACGAGTCGAGGACCGATTGTCCGGTGCCGGTGTCCATTCTCAAATAGGTCAGCAGCCCAGCCTTGGGCCCCAGATAGGATTTGTTCATATCGGCGACGATCTGAGTCTGCGTGCGCGCCACGTTCCAGAATCGAACATGGTCGATCTCGCCGACGAATGGAAATGCGTTGTTGGAACTGGGCCAGATGCCGCCCGCCCAGCCGTTGCCCAGTTGGCTGTGGATGAGGCCGGAGTGTCCGATGTTCCCGGTCATCGGCGAACCCGAAACGAGAACGCCGTCGAGATACATGTTCTGTGTGTTGATGGCGCCGACGAGTGCGACGTGGTGCCAGTTGTTGTCGTTCACAGTTGTTGTTGATGCGATGATGGGAGTCTGGTTGTTATAGAATTTGCCGCGCAGTTTTCCATCCAGGCCAACATAGACGACGGGCATCCATGAACTCGGGCCGCCCGGATAGGCCGAATTCTGGTAGCCAAAGATCACGCCCGAACCGGGGGTCCTGAACCAGGCCTCGAACGTGAGCGTCGTCACGTTGGCGAGCATCGATTGAGGCATCAGGACGAGATCATCGATGCCATCGAAACGAAGCGCACGATTCCCCGCGCCAATGTCGCACGAATCGATGATCTGGTTGGCGTTGCAATCGGGCGCCCCGGACGCAAGCTGGCAGGCGTCCGGCACGCCATTGATATCGCAATCCGTGGAAGTGCCGGCCGCGATGTCGCAGAAGTCGCGAATGCCGTTGTTGTTGCAGTCAGCACTGGATTGACAAACATCCAGAATGCCGTCGGCATTGCAGTCACTCTCCGGCGAGGCGAGGATGTCGCACGAATCCAATATTCCGTTGTTATTGCAGTCGCCGCCGCGAATCGTGGCCGTAAGCAGAGAAAAGTCCTGACCGTCGTTGCCAAGCGGATCGATGACGAAATCAACGGTTGAGCCGACGTTCAGCGTCGCTGCCAGATTGAACGCGACGCCCACGCTGTCGGTTTGTGCGATGAACTGATTCCATATCTGCACGCCGTCCACAAACACGCGTGCATGTTCGCCATCACATCCGCCGCATCCCTGTGCCGAGAGCTTGGCCACATGGCCCGACAGTTGCACAGGCCCGGAACGATCGCTGATCCAGCGGCGGCACACCCAGTGTCCCACGTTCTGCCTACCGTTCGTGGAAACCGGGCCGTTGGGATGAACCTGGGTCTGACCAATGGCGGTGAAGAAGCCGCCCGAGCCCTTTTGCAAGTGCCAGGTGTTGATGTTTGAGAAATCTGAATCCGGCCCGTACTGATTCAGCAGCTGAAAAGTGGAACTGGTGTAAGGCGCGACGTAGTATCCGTAATACCAGTTGTGGCTGCCTTGCACGGCGGAGAAATCTGCAACCGAGTCGGCCATGACCGCACTGGCGAGATCGCATGTATCGGGAATCTGGTTCGAATTGCAATCCGGCGAGCCTGAGGCGATGTCGCACTCATCGAGCACGCCGTTGTTGTTGCAATCGTTGGTCTGCAGCGGTGCTCCAGTTAAGGACCACGCCGGGTCGGTTGACTCCGTCGCGGCGCTGGCCCCGCGAAATCCATGATTGGCGTTGCTGGTGGCGTCTGCCACCGATTGACCGGTTCCCTCGTTAAAGCGCCAGTACCCGATCAGACCCGGCTGGGTGGCCGGCAGGCGATGTGACATGTCGGCGGCAATTTGCGAGGGCGTCCGGGCGGCATTCCAAAGTCTGATTTCATCGATGCGCCCGTCGAAATCGTCGCTCGATCCAAATAGACTGTTTCCGATGTAAAGGTCAGAGTTGGAATAGAGCAGCGGCCCCACGGCGGCGGCGCTGGCTTTCGCGATGCCGTTTACGTACAACACCACTGAGTTCGACGAGACGGAGTAGGTAAACGCGACATGCACCCATTGATTCACATAGCTGGAAGTGGGTGTCGTGTCTGTTACGATTCGACTTCCGCCAGTTGCAAAATCGATGCGAAGCTGGATGCGGCCGCCGCTGCTCCATTGCCAGGCCAGGATGTAGCCGGCGCCGAAGTTGCCCGAGATCCGACAAATCATGCTGTTGGAGGGACCAGCCGAATCGGCCCGGACCCACGCCTCAAAAGTCATTTCGTTGGCGGGCTCAATGGTGGGTGAGCGCGGAATGCGAACGTAGTCGTCCGATCCGTCAAAATCCAACGAAGCATGCGCGCCCTGTATTTCGTCAAAATCGGGGATCCCGTTGTTGTTACAGTCCTGCCCAATAGCCCGGAGCGGGCTGAGCAGCATCAGGCCCGTGGCGATCAGCCATGCCGCGGATTTCGGGCAAGCGATTCGACTGATCAGGCCGATGAACGACGAGCGGGGGGTCGTACTCTGGATGGCTGCCATGGGTAAGGCTCCGGTCTAATTCGGATGTTGAATAGCATGAAACCGCAAGGCGTTCCGGTGTATCGCGAATTGTAATCGCAGACGCCCTCCGGCCCGGCACAAGTGCCCTTTCCGCACCCGCGCCCCATCCAAAGTCGAATAATCCGGCCCGTGCGCAACGCGGATTGTCGACTTTTTTGACAAAAATTTGCGGTAGGAGGGGTCTTCCGCCCGGGTCGGCCGCCGGCGACGGGAATTTTTTTCATTCGGCGCGTTGCGCCCGACCCCCAGCCTACGACTTAGACAGAATCTTCTTAGTCGATTGCCGTCGCGGCGCCGCTTCGCGTAAAATTGCGCGAATGACGGCGCCCGACGGCGATTTCTTGACGGACGAGCAGGTACGGGAGGCCGTATCGGGCTCGGTCGCAGCTCGGGAGGGGCTTTTGCGGGTGATTGCCCGCCGGGTGCCGGCCATGGTCAATGTGCGATTGAGTCCATCGATGGCCCAACACCACGTGGTGGAGGACCTTGCACAGGAGGTCATGATCTCGATTGCCGACGGTCTCAGCAGCATGCGCGAGCCCACGGTGGTCGCCCTGAAGTCATTCACCTCGGTCATTGCGGCCCGGCGCGTGGCGGATTTCGTTCGAGTTTCCAAGAGCGGCAACAACACATCGCCGGCCCACTCGCTCGAATCGGGCATGCACGCCGGCGCGACGTCGCTGATCCTGCGCGATCTCATCCCGGCGAGCAGCCTGACGCCGCGCAGTGCAGCCGTGCGGGCCGAGGGCATTCGCCACACGATGGCCGAGTTGAGCAATCTCAAGGACGAGTATCGCGACGTCATTACGCTTGCCTTTTTTGACCAGCTTCCAATGGCCGAAGTGGCCGAACGGCTCTCGCTCAGTCGCGGCGCCGCGTCGATGCTGCTGATGCGGGCGCTGAAGGCCCTTCGCGAGGGCATGGGACGCCTCGCCGCGGGTGATTAGTACACATGTCGCGTTTTCGCGAAAAACTGGATCCGTCGCCGGACCAAATCGACGCCGCGCTGGAGTCGTTCTGGCACGGATCGAGCATCGAGATCGATCGCCTGCTGCTCGATGCCGACGGCGAGGGTCCGGCGATCGGCTCGGCCCTGGCGTGGGCGATCGATTCGCAATGGCCCAGCCTCGTCGAGTCCTACAGCATTCCCGGTTACGAACTCCTCCGCGAGATCGGCCGCGGCGGCATGGCCATCGTCTTCGAGGCCATTCAGCAAAGCACGGGCCGGCGCGTTGCGTTGAAACTGGTGCCGGGATTCGGAATTTCCCGCGAACGCCAGGCCCGCTTTCTGCGTCGCGAGGTGCAGACCCTGAGCCTGTTGCGACACGATGGCATTGCCACGCTGTTCGATGCCGGACAGACGACCGACAAATGTCAGTATTTCGCGATGGAACTGGTGGCCGGTAGCCCGCTTTCGCAGCGGTTCGCGGCCGGTCCGCCGAGGGATGCAGCCGAGCTGCGCCGACGCCTCGAATTATTGCTCGATGTCTGCAATGCCGTTTCCTATGCCCATCGACGTGGGGTCATTCACTGCGATCTCAAGCCGTCCAACGTGCTGGTCGATGAGCGCGGCCGCGCCAAGGTTCTGGATTTCGGCCTGGCCCGGCTGCTCGACATCGATCCCACGTCCACGCTGAGTCTCAGCGGGCCGGCCCTGATGGGCACCCTGGCCTACATGAGCCCCGAGCAGGCAGCGGGTCGTGCGACGGACGTCGATGTTCGCAGCGATGTCTATGCCATCGGCGTGATGATGTACGAACTGCTTACCGGGGAGAGGCCCTACGAATTGAGCGGGGTGCGGTTTCCCCGTGCGATTCAGACGATCTGCGAAGTGCAGCCGGAGTCGCCTTCGCATCGATCCGCGTTGCTCGGCGGCGATGTCGAGACCATCGTAATGACGGCCATGGCGAAGGAGCCGGCTCGTCGATATCAAAGCGTCGCAGCCCTGGCCACCGATCTGCAGCGCTATCTCGACCGCCGTCCGATCGAGGCGCGGCCCGCCAGTCTGGCATATTTCCTGACGAAGTGGTGCAGCCGGCATCGACTCTCGGCCGGGTTGATCGTGGCCCTGATCGTGCTGCTGGGCGCCTTCGCCGTCGTGGAACTACGACAGGCGTATCAACTTGCCGAGCAGCGGGACGAGGCGCGGCAGCAGGCCCGCCGGTCGGAGCAGGCCAACGCCTTCCTGCGAAGCATCTTCGGCAGCATGGATCCCAATCTGACCGGCGCCGATGTATCGGTGCTCTCCGTTTTGGACAAGTCGGCCGCGCGGGTGGATCACGATCTTCGGGACAATCCTGAGGCCCGGGCCGAGTTGCACGACACCTTTGGCAGAGGTTACTACACGCTCACGCTGTACAAGCCGGCGGACGTGGAATTCGAGAAGGCCGCCGAACTGTGGAAGTCGATCGCCGGCGAGCAGGATGCGCGTTACGCCGCCAGTCTGCACATGAGCGGCATGGCCGGATGCAGAACCGTCAGCCGCGAGATCGCCGGCGCGCGGCTGGATCGTGCCTACGCCATTCGCCAGGCACTCTTCGCGGGCGATCATGTCGATATCGCCGAGAGTCTTCACGGGTTGGGTTACCATTATCAGTATGTCGATTTTCCGACGGCCGAGCGGTATTTTCGCGAGTCGCTCGAGATGCGCCGCCGGCTGCTGGGCGATCACGCGCTGGTCGCCGAGTCGCTGGACGCGCTCGGACGCATGATGGTGAATGCCAACCGGCTGGCGGAGGGCGAGCCGCTGCTCACTCAAGCGCTTGAGATTCGCCGCCGTTTGCTGGGCCCGGACGCTCGGGAAGTCGCCGTAACGATCGGACTGCTCGGCGATGTGCACCTTCAAAGCGGCTATTTCGAGAAGGCCGCCGACGAATACGCCGAGCAGATTCGCATTTATACGAGAGCATTTGGCGAGCGGGGCGGCGATCCGCTTGCCCATGCGCTGTCCGATCTGGCAGCCGCGCTCGCCGAGGCCGGTCGAATCAAGGAGGCCGAAACGCACCATCGGCGGGCCGTGGCGATGGAGGCACGCGTCAGCGTGACAGGCGCCGCCGAGTTGACCCAGCACAACTTCGCCACGTTCCTTCGAAATCTCGGACGATATGACGAGGCTGAGGCGCTCGCGCGCACCGTTTATCAGGGGTGGGGCCATCCGTTCGCAGGCGATACGCATCCCGGCGTGGCGTACGCGTCGCAGAGTCTCGCGGCCATCCTGATTGAACTGGGCCGAATCGACGAGGCCGAGCCGCTGCTGAGGAAGGGCGATCAAGTCTGGCGCGAGCTGCTGGGCGACGGCAGCGCCAAGCGCGCGGTGGGGCTGGGGTGGCTGGCTCAGGTGTGCGAAGAGCGGGGCCAATTGCAAGAGGCCGTGTCATTCCTTCAGCAGGCCGCGGAGCTGATGCAGGTGTCGCCGGGTGATTCTCATCCGCAAACGGCACTCGTCCGAATGCAATTGGGCCGGTTGACGTGCGAGTTGGGCGAGACGGATGTCGGGATGCCGATGCTTCGCGATGGTTACGGCGTGATTCGCGATTCCGATCGCACCGGTGCATTGCTCAAGCAGCGGGGCCGCGTGCTCATGGCCGAGGCCCTGTTGGATCGGCAGGACGACGATGGCGCGATGGCCCTGTTTGAGGATGCCTTGAAGGCGGATGCCGCGCTCGAGTTGGATCGCCATCCGCTGCGGGCGGATGCGCTGCTGGGCAAGGCCGAAATCCTTGCGAAGCGCGGCGATGTGCGTGACGCGGCACAACTTCTGCAGAGCGCGAATGAGATCTACGCCCATCGGCATTGCCTGGACAAGCGCCGCTCGCGGCGGGCGGGGGCACTGGCCGCGCGGCTGTCCGCTGCACCGCGCATTGATGAGCGCTTGCGCGATTAGAGCAGATTGCGCGCTTGCGTAGCGGCTCCCCTCTGTGGGGGCCGACGACGTGTTCCACGCACGCCGTCCGCCACGGAGGGCGGACGCTACGGCCGGCGCAATCCGGCCTGAACCCCTTCGCGATCCGCTCAAGGGCAGACCTCATCCAGAATACAACTGACGAAAAGCTGCAGGTCGGCGGGCTGAGTCAGCTCCCCGTTTGAATCCATGTCGCTCGCGCAGAATTCAACAGTCCCCGGTGCCGGCGTCGCGATCAAGGCGTTGGCGAAATGGGGGATGTCTCGTCCGTCGCGGAGGCCATCGTTGTTGACATCGGCTTTCATACAAACCAGCGGCGGATTACAGGGATAGTCGACGATCGACACGGCATCGACCCCGGCCTCGGTCGTCGAATTGTTCGGGGAGTCGGTCACGCTGAATCGGACCCGGACTTGCGCCGTCAGCGCCACGTAGTCTGAAACCTCAATCGTCTGATGAACCCACATGGTGGATTGCGTGATTCGCTCGACCAGCACCCACGACGCGCCGTCGTTGCTGGAGAGTTCCACGTCGAGACTGTCGGTGTCCTGCGCCGGTGCGGGCGGCGGGTTGGGATTGATCTTCGAGAACCAGCGCGCATAGGAGAGTCTTGGATCGGTCATGCCGCTCAGATCCCAGCGGGGCGACACCAGTCTGGTCGGGCCGCCATCCACGTCTGAACTGGTGGTCGCATTGTCGGTGACGTAGCAGCGGCCCGAGCCGTCGTAATCAACCACGGGGTCGCCGGCCCCGCCGTTGCCTGCGGGAACTCCGCGCACCCAAGCGCCGTCGGCGAGGTTGACGTTCTGAACGGTCCAGCCGCGGTCGATTTCAAAATCGTCATCGAAGACCGGAACGGCGTTATCGGCGAACGCGGCGAGGAGCGGCGAGGCCGCGCCGGCGGCGGGAAACTGATATTCGACGCCTGTCATCGCGAGCGCGGTGAAGTAGAACTTCGCGGTGGCCGTGCAGGTTCCGCCCGGAAAGACAAACTCGTAGTCGTTGGCGGCGACCTGGGTCATGGGCGCGGCGATGAACCCGGCGCCGAGGTCGTAGTGAATCACCGCGGTGTCGGGCTGAGGTTCGTTGCAGCCGCGGGGGCGCATGTTCAGTTGAATGACCGTGCCACCGGCGGGGTTCAATACCGACGGGAAACCACTCAGGAACTTGAAGTCCAGCGTCGGTATGCAGACACCGCCGGGCGTCGCGCGGGCGGTTGCAAGACCCGAGTGACTCAGCGATGTGCCATGGTTGCCGCCGGTTGAACACCCAGCATGGGTGTGAATCGCCACGGCGCGGCCGTTCGTCTCATCGATCACCGGCGATCCGGAATTGCCGCCGGTCGTGTCGACCAGATATCGAAGCGTCGTTCCGGAGAGACTCGAATAGGGGGCGGTGTGGGTGGTCTGAACCTGGTTCCACGTCGGTGAGACCGGCGAACTCACGGTGCCGTAACCGGTCACGCGGAAGGTCTGGCCTGACACGGCGGGCGGTGGAAAAGTTGTGTCAAAATAGCCACCTTGCGCAACGTCTGGATAGAGTCCCGAGTTTGAATTCGGGAAGCAGCCGAAATAGGCCCAATCGGCGCCGGTGCCGCTCGCCTGAAACTGGATCGACGCGCGGTCGACCGCGTATTGATGCTCCGGCGGCGGATGCTGTTTGGCTCCGGAAGCGCTCGACAGGGGAACGTTGAATTCGACGATCTCCATGGCGGTGCCGGAGAAATCGGTGCAGTGCCCGGCGGTGTAGAAGCACTTGTTGCAATCGTCGAACAGCCACGCCGTGCATCCGACCGGCTCGGCCCGGCCCATGCGCGGGTCGGACGAAAGGACGCGGTCGTCGACGCCGCAGAGCGAGTGGGGCATGGGGCCGTCGTCAGGCACCGTCATGCCGGTAATCTGCACGCGACTTGGTCCCGCGCCGGCCGGGGCCATCAACTCCACCAGGACGGCATCGCCGTTGAAGTAGGCCGACGTGTGACGCCATTGCCGCACCTGTTCGTCGCCGAGGCGTTGAACCGCGCCGTCGGCCAGACCGGTCAATCGCAGGCTCGCGCCCTCGCCGGCCGGGCCGGCGGCAAGTGTCACGCCGCCGAAGCGCAGCCGAATCGACGCCGCGCCGGGGGACGAGACGACCGTCGAGTACAGGACGGACGCCGCGTCGGACGGGTTGAACAACGGTCCGGAGTCGATCTCGAGCGGCACGTGGCGAGCCGGCTCCGGAGCGACCTGGCCGCGGGTCGGGCCGGCGTATGAGCACATGATGCACATGGCGAGAACGGATGCGATGGTGGCGTGTCGCTGCATGGATGTCCCCAAGTTGGTCGGCGTCGTGGTCCCAGGGTTCGACGGTGAACATGAGTGTACCACGGGGACAGGGGAAGACGGGTTGAATTTGCCCGATGCGCTGGAGAGGCTGTTTGACGGCTCAATTGGCGGCGAATCGGGATGAAGTCGAAAGTCGATGGTCTTGTTTGGCGGGGAAAGTACAGGAAACTGGCCCCCAAGGATTCGAACCTTGACAAACAGATCCAGAGTTTGGTTCCCGATGACCACGCGGCGACAGGTAACGACCAGACGTGACCAGTCGGCGACAGTGGCATTGTCACCCACTGCCGCGCCGTGGTCATTAGTCCCCGCGCCGTAGTCATCGGCAAAGTGACCCCTCGTAGGACCCCTCGACAAATGTATTTGTCACCGACTGCCGCGCGGTGGTCGTTAGGTGGCGCGAGGGGGTCGGGTTGTGGACGGTGGGGGAGGCCGCCAGTGTGTCACGAACTGCCGCGCGGTGGTCATCACTCGGCGCGAGGGTTTGGCACCCGAGTAGGGGGGGCCTGCTAGCAGGTCACAAACGTCGCGGCGTGATCGGCGATCGAACCCAGGACCCACGGCTTAAAAGGGCTATCGATTGTGTCCACGGCGCGGCAGCCCGTGTACAGACCGTGACAACCGCCCTTCCGTGCTCTGCCGCGCCGTTGACGTCGGCTGCCGCGCCGTGGTCAGTGGCGCAGTGACCCCTCTTGTGACCCCTTGTGTCGGGAGCTGCCGCGCGGTGGTCTGGAGTGGACACGCCGCGAAGAGCCTCGCTTTGCTACGTCTGTCAATCTGCCGTCGTAAAATCAGAATGTCCCCTTAGATTCCGCCGCGGCATTTGTTGGCGGAGGTCAACCGGGAGATGAGTGAGGAATCGATTGCCAGCCAGCGGTTGTACATCGCGCAAGGGACGCCGCTTGGCGAAGACGTGTGGAAACGACGCATCGCCGACTGGCTACAACTGGACCTCACGCTCCGTCCGGGTGAACGCCCCCGGAAGGACTTAGAAAGATCATCCTGACATCTTTGATTTCACTTAACTATCGACGTTCGTCTCTCCGAGAATCTGGTTTCGGTTCATCGCTGCTGGCTCTTATGACACTGGCTTTAGGCAACTGTTCTAGGCCAGAAAAAATGACTTTGCGATCAGAAGCAACTAGTGCGTCAACGAATGAAGGCGAGACAATCGATGGGTAAACGCTAAATCGCTGAAAACGAACCCACCAGCATGAACCAAGCTTCTGCGACCCCTTTTCGACATACAAGAACAAGGGCAAATCCTGTGATTCGGCCGCCTTAACTATTATCGCGCCGATTTCACAATCCGACAATTGCGACTGGCTATTCATGCATTCCCTTGTATCGAATGGCGCGACACTAGCGTCGAGCCCCAAATCAGGAAAACAACGTGAGGGCTGCTTCACCTTCTGTGGGCGGCTTGGAAAAGGTTGCGGGAGATTATCAGCTAGTGTCTTTACTCGTTCTTGTCGTTGAATCCAGGTTCCATGACCCCTACCATAAACATCCAAATAATGGTATTTGCCTCGCTGTCCCTTGTAAACTGTGTGACTGTGGTCAGTCTGTTCCTGGTTGTACAGGTCCATAAACCTTTCTGCGTCTATTTTTTCAGCGCGCATACAACCCATTGTTGACAGTACCACTATGCACGCGATCACAAAGTGCGGAGGGATTCGCATATTATTGGTTTTCATTTTCTTGTAGTCCCGGCGTCGCCAGCGCTCGATGTAGGGTTACGCGCTTTCTTGCCTCTTTGTAAACAACATTCAGATAGGGCACGCTGTACATTATCGCGACAGTTTCCAAACACAGCACAAAACGCATAGTCGCGCTTCCCCGGATGTGTAAATGCAAGTAGGCAGGTGAGAATCTGATCATCAGTTGCGCAATCGCATGGTGTATTCTTGCCGAGCGATCCGTGACGTAGCATGCCGGAACATTTTGTCTTTACTTCCCAAGCATGGTATTTGCCGGCTGCCATGAGCGGACCCAGGCGAGGTTGTTTTGTCTTAGGGTCAAGTTCAGACGCCTCATTTACCCATTTTCCATTAGAAGTAAATAGCTCAGCTTTGTCCGAATCCGGATAAAATCCACGAAATTCGGTTCCTATGTTAAGAAATTCATGCCCCAACCCTCCGGAGTAACGAATTACCAAGACTGACTGAAGCACACGCGGCGTACATTTTTTCAAGCCTAGAAAGTCAACATAGTTCGACGGTGCGTTTACTGCAAATCGCATCACATTTGGGTCATCCTTCTCTCCAATCGGATCCCGCGACAACCACCGTCCATGCTTCGTCCGCAGATACCGATACCCGTAGTAATAACTCCCGGTCTCGTTATCGCGGTACTTGGTGCTGAAGCGGAAGGGGTTGGCCTCGGCGGCGACGCCGTCGGCGAGCAGCAGGCCGCCGAAGGGGTAGTATTCGTACTTCGCCGCGATCGTGCCGTAGTTCGTTCCGCTGACCACGTCGATCATCTGTCCGACGTTGCCGTTGGCGTCGTAGAAATAGATGTATGCCTTGTCGTCGGACGTGCTGGTGGTGTTGCCGGTCCAGTGCGTACCGAGCAAGCCGCCGATGCCGCCGGCGCCATGGATGCCTGCAGGTGACGGGTTGCCGCTCTGACCGGAGAGGTCGAGGCCCCAGGTGTACTCGCGCGCGACGTCGGTCACGCCGGATTCGACCTCGACCAGTCCGTCAATCTCCTGAACGAGGTTCCAGCCGTCATAGACGAAGCGCAGGTCCATGTCCGGTGTGGTCTCCCAGTCCTCGGCGACATCGTCCCAGGCGTAGGCCACCTTGCGAATCCGCCGCCCCATGTAATCGTACTCGAGTTCGAGCCTCCGATTGCGGCCATCGCGGGCGGACGGATTGGCCGGCGTCACCGCTGTCAGGCGGTTCTCAGCATCCCAGACGTATAGGTAATCGGCATCCTCAGTCAGGTTGCCGTCGAGGTCGTGGCTGATGTGCGAACACCTGCGGAAGACCGCGCATGTGACCCGATGATTCGACGTTAGATCTGAAGGCTTCGCGTCGGGCCTGACAGGTGGAAATGCAGACGGGATAAGGTGTTAAGGGAAACTGGCCCCCAAGGATTCGAACCTTGACAAACAGATCCAGAGTTTGGCCCCCGATGACCACGTGGCGACAGGTGATGACCAGACCGCGACAATGCGATGTCGCCGACTGCCGCGCCGTGGTCATCAGGTGGCGCGCCGTAGTCACCGGCGAAAGGACCCCTCGTAGGACCCCTCGACAGATGTCAATGTCACCGACTGCCGCCGGGTGGTCGTTAGGTGGCGCGAAAGGGGGTTGGAGCCTCGACGGCGGGGGAGGGCGGCTAGTCTGCTGCAGGACGCACCCAATCACGCTGGAATTTCATCCTGACACCTTTGATTTTCCGGTGAACGGGTTCTCTCCTTTCGTAGATTCGCAAAGGCTCTTAAGGGCCTATAAGAACACCCTGTGTATTTACGTATGCCCATTGAACCGACACCATGGAATCTCCGATTGCAACAGGCGCAATTCCGTCGCGAAACGAATCCACCATGGCAAATTTTGGGGTTATCCGTTCATGGCCGTTAACGTCGATAAATCCCCACTTTGCCTGTTGTTTTATCGCTGCCAGTCCACTTGAAAAGGCCATTACTCCGTCAAACGGACCCCCAAGTCGAGTTGCCCCAGTTCGATCAACAAACTTCCATTTTCCATTAACCATCACACCGGCAAGTCCATTGGAAAACGGCACGGCGTCGTCATAAGCGACTTTAATCGGACTATTTCCTGTCTTGTCAATATATTGCCATTTTCCACCGTGGCGCACAAGGCCTAATCCCTCACTGAAATCAGCGGCGGCCTGATAATCAAACGAGATTCGCGCATTGCCATTTTCGTCTATGTAACCCCACTTTCCATTTTCTAAAGCTGCACACAGGCCTTCCGAAAAATTCGAGACTCTATCAAACCGCAGTGGAATAGATATTTTCCCAATTTTGTCAATAAACCCCCATTTATGATTCTTGCGTACCGCTGCAAAGCCACTACAAAAAGAACTCGCTCTATCAAACCCGGCCAAGTTTATTCGTTCCTTACCATCTATATCAATATAGGAGACTCTATCTAAATAGCTTATTGCCGCGAGCCCCTCATGAAAATCGTCTACCTCGCCGCTCAATTTGCAACCAATTACCTCATTTCCGTTTCGATCAAGAAAGCCAACTCGGGTCCCAACTGAAACTCGAGCGCGCCCTTCGCGAAAACGAACGGCAGTGTTATATCCACTGATTCGAAAACACTCCGCACCTTCCTTGTCTACATAGATAAAATCTGCACCGCGCCGCAACGGTACTTCTGCCTCCAGGAACGGCTTGATTTGAAAACGCCGCCAACTTAAGGAAATTAATGCAGCAAATGACGCGATTAGGATGATTATTATTGTCAGTTTTCTTTTCATGATCCGCAGTGGTCACATCCACAGCAATTAGTTGCTGACTCCCACTCATTGCATGTTAACGAACTTGGACTCGGTTCTCGATTGGTGCCATTGCCCACATTACAGCCATCAGAACGAGCACAATGGTTAATTACGTCTTTCAAGGATCCGGGAAAATTGACGTCTACGCCTATTTCTGCAGTGCACTTTGTTGCACACCATATGTGTAGTTCCTGATTCGGAACGTTGCCATCCGCGTCGTACAAACATTGCAGACAACCTCTCATACACTTGTCTATTGAAGAATTTGCCATCTTCTTGCACACGCAGCTAATCGGCCAGCTTACTCTTCTGGTGCATCGTTGTATTTCCCCCTTTCCATGCCATAATTCTTTCCAAAATGGTTTGTCGAGTACGCCAAATTCCAGCTCGGGTTCAAACCCGCAAGGTTTACAAATCGCATAGCCGTCGCTGTCAGTTTCAGGGCGCATCCAGAAGTTGGCCGAGAACCTCGCTGTGGTTGGGTACTGACAGGCCGTAGGATCGCTCGAGTCTAAGTAAGGCCGATTGTTCTTATTCGAGCATGAAACTCTGGGATCAAGACCGTGCGCATCAACAAGGTTAATTGGATCGTTCAAGCAGAATAACATTAGTTGTCGTTCATAATCTGATCTAGATGAAAGCAAGCGGCGAGCACTATCGAGTTGTACCGATGGATTTGGTTTAGTAACGGAAGATTTAGCAATGTCTAATTCGCTTATTGGATCGCGATTAAGCCATCGCCCATGCTTCGTTCTTAGGTAACGGTGATCGTTATAATAGCACCCGGTCTCGTTGTCGCGGTACTTGGTGCTGAAGCGGAAGGGGTTTGTCTCGGCGGCGTCGCCGTCGATCATGAGCAGCCCGCCGAAGGGGTAGTATTCGTACTTCGCGGCCACCGTGCCCGCGCCCGAGCCGGTCGACTCGATCATCTGTCCGACGTTGCCGTTGGCGTCGTAGAAATAGATGTAGGCCTTGTCGTCGGATGTGCTGGTGGTGTTGTTGGTCCAGTGGGTGGCGAGCAGGCCGCCGATGCCGCCGGCGCCATGGATGCCAGCAGGTGAGGGGTTGCCACTCTGACCGGAGAGGTCGAGGCCCCAGGTGTACTCGCGGGCGACGTCGGTCACACCAGACTCGACCTCGACCAGCCCGTCGATCTCCTGAACGAGATTCCAGCCGTCATAGACGAAGCGCAGGTCCATGTCCGGTGCGGTCTCCCAGTCCTCGGTGGAGTCGTTCCAGGCAAATCCGACCTTTCGAATCCGCCGACCCATGTAATCGTACTCGAGTTCGAGCCTCCGATTGCGGCCGTCGCGGGCGGACGGGTTGGCCGGCGTCACCGCTGTCAGGCGGTTCTCGGCATCCCAGACGTAAAGGTAATCGGCATCCTCAGTCAGGTTGCCGTCGAGGTCGTGGGTGAAGAGCGAATACGTGCGGATGACCGGGCAAGAGACGCGATGAGTTGACGATTGGGCTGAAGACGGCGCGTCGGGCGTGACGGTTGGAAATGCAGACGGGATAAGGTGTTAAGGGAAACTGGCCCCCAAGGATTCGAACCTTGACAAACAGATCCAGAGTTTGATTCCCGATGACCACGCGGCGACAGGTAACGACCAGACGTGACCAGTGGGTGACAACGGCATTGTCACTCACTGCCGCGCCGTGGTCATTAGTCCCCGCGCCGTAGTCATCGGCGAAAAGACCCCTCGTAGGACCCCTCGACAGATGTCAATGTCACCGACTGCCGCGCAGTGGTCGTTAGGTGGCGCGAGGAGATTGAACCGTCGGATGGTGGGGGAGGGGGGGCGGGCGTGTCACGAATTGTCGCGCCGTGGTCGCGAGAGGGGGTGGGGGGGGAGACGGTAGGGGGAGCCAGCCATACGGCAAGGAACTGCCGCGCCGCGATCGTGACCGAACCCAGGACCCACGGCTTAAAAGGGCTATCGATTGTGTCCACTGCGCGGCAGCCCGCGTACAGATCGTGACAACCGCCCTTTCTCGTTCTGCCGCGCCGTTGACGCCTGCTGCCGCGCCGTGGTCAGCGGCGCAGTGACCCCTCCTGTGACCCCTCTTGTCACTGACTGCCGCGCTGTGGTCATTACATGGCGCGAGGGGATTGGGCAGTGAACGACAGGGAAATGCTACAAATCTGCTAGTAGTAGCAGCCAATCACGCTGGTATTTTACCTGACACCTTTGATTTGCTCTATTTTCCCCCTCTGACGCCTTGATTTCCCTGACTAGGAGGAGGCTAATGGTGACACTTTTTTTCTCCTTCTTCCTTCTTTCCAAATCCAGTAGCCGAGGTAGAGAAAACAACTAGGCACAAAAAAAACGAGCCAGTTTAAGACAAAACCTAAGAAGCTGTTTCAAAACGTCTCTATGTCCAGCGTAGTCGTTTAGCGCAGATTAGAGAAGCGGTAAGTTCGTGAAGGGCTTGGAAGTGTTGGCCGGTTCGCTCATAACAGATTTTCAGGCGACGGTAG
>Ga0268299_1001487_pt1 | contig 40279 bp, 56 predicted proteins | sample NOBtaG_FD_193484 | JGI IMG/M metagenome (GOLD analysis project Ga0268299, IMG submission 193484) | Activated sludge microbial communities from bioreactor in Nijmegen, Gelderland, Netherland - NOB reactor | ecosystem: Engineered > Bioreactor > Aerobic > Activated sludge | place: Netherlands... | reverse complement strand
GCTCGAGCACACCGTACATGCGCTTGACCTTCTGCTTCTCGCGAAGCTGCAGGCCGAAGTCGGAGGTGCGCGACCCCGACGTGCGGCCGTGCTGGCCGGGCTTGGTTTCGAACTTCGACTTGTCGCTGATGGCGCGGCGGGCGCTCTTCAGGAACAGGTCGGTGCCTTCACGGCGGGCCAGCTTGGCCTTGGGACCGAGGTAACGTGCCACGTGGATTCCTTGTCAATCTGACGCAGCCATCGAGACGCTGCGCGAGTCCGGCGAGTGTTGTTGTGGGCGCTCGGACGGTGGGCTTGCGAAGCCTTGCGGCTTCAACGAAAAGCGCCGGTTCGCACTGACGTGCTCACCGGCTGCGGGAAAACGCGGATTGTAGCGCGGGAGCACCCGCGCTGCACCCGCGGGGGTCAGATCCGACGACGCTTCTGCGGGCGGCAACCGTTGTGCGGCACCGGCGTCACGTCCGAGATCGAGACGATGCGGATGCCCAGCGCGGCAAGCGCCCGGACCGACGACTCCCGGCCCGGGCCGGGGCCCTTGATCTCGACCTCGAGGTTCTTGATGCCCTGGTCCTGGGCCGCGCGGCCGGCGACCTCGGCGGCCACCTGCGCCGCGAAAGGCGTCGACTTGCGCGAGCCCTTGAAGCCCTGGCCGCCGCTCGACGCCCAGGCCAGCGCATTGCCCTGGCGGTCGGTGATCGTGATGATCGTGTTGTTGAACGACGCGTGGACGTGCGCAACGCCGTCCGACACGTTCTTGCGGACCTTCTTGCGCACGCGCTGGGCGGCGGTATTGACAGGTGCTTTGGCCATGCTGTGCTCTCTTGAATCTCAGGGGCGCGGGATCGTCGGAGGACCGCGACTTACTTCTTCAGCGCGGCAGCCGACTTGCGCGGACCCTTGCGGGTGCGGGCGTTGGTGCGGGTGCGCTGGCCGCGCAGCGGCAGGCCGCGGCGATGCCGGAAGCCACGGTAGCAACCCAGGTCCATCAGGCGCTTGATGTTGATCGTGGTCTCGCGGCGCAGGTCGCCTTCGATCGTGATGCGGCCGATCTCCTCGCGGATCTTCTCGAGGTCGGTGTCGGTCAAGTCCTTGATCTTCTTGTTGCGCTCGACGCCGCAGGCGTCGCAGATCTTCTGCGCCGTCGTGCGACCTATGCCGTAGATCGCGGTCAGGCCGATCTCGGCATGCTTCTGCGGCGGGATGTTGATACCAGCGATACGTGCCATGGTGTTCCTCTAGCTCAGTGCTACGCGGGCGCCCAGGTCAGCCCTGGCGCTGCTTGTGACGCGGGTCGGTGCAGATCACGCGCACCACGCCCTTGCGGCGGATGATCTTGCAATTGCGGCACATCTTCTTGACCGATGCGGCGACCTTCATGATCTTCTCCTTGACCTCTTGCGCTCTTCCGGGTTTCTAGATTCCACTCACTTCGCCCGGAAGACGATGCGAGCACGACTCAAGTCGTAGGGGGTCAGCTCCACGGTCACCTTGTCGCCCGGCAGGATGCGGATGTAGTGCATGCGCATCTTTCCCGAGATGTGACCGAGAACCACGTGCCCGTTCTCCAGCTTCACGCGGAAGGTGGCATTGGGCAGGTTCTCGAGGATCTCCCCCTGCATCTGGATGACGTCGTCCTTGGCCATCTCAGCTTGCCTTGAAGTTGGCCTTCTTCAGCAGCGACTCGTACTGCTGGGACATCACGTAGCTCTGCACCTGCGCCCAGAAGTCCATCGTCACGACGACGATGATCAGCAGCGAGGTCCCGCCGAAGTAGAACGGCACGTTGTACTTCAACACCAGGAACTCGGGCAGCAGGCACACCGCGGTGATGTAGACGGCACCGCCCAGCGTCAGCCGACCCAGGATGCGGTCGATGTGCTTGGCGGTCTGCTCGCCCGGCCGGATGCCGGGGATGAAGGCGCCGCTCTTCTTCAGGTTGTCGGCCGTCTCGCGGCTGTTGAAGACGAGGGCCGTGTAGAAGAAGCAGAAGAACACGATCGCCGCGGCATACAGCATCACGTAGATCGGCTGGCCCGGCGACAGGAGGGCGGCGATGTCCTTCAGCCAGCGCAGGCCGTCGCCCGTGGCGAACCAGCTGACGATGGTGGCGGGCAGCAGGATGATCGACGACGCGAAGATCGGCGGGATCACGCCCGACATGTTGATCTTGAGCGGCAGGTGCGACGACTGGCCGCCGTAGACGCGGTTGCCGACCTGGCGCTTGGCGTAGTTCACCAGGATCTTGCGCTGCCCGCGCTCGACGAACACGACCAGGTAGGTCACGCCGATCACGATCGCGATGATGAACAGCGCCGCGATGATGCTCATCGCGCCGGTGCGGACCAGCTCGAACAGGCCGCCGATCGCGCTCGGCAGCCCCGCCGCGATGCCGGCGAAGATGATGATCGAGATGCCGTTGCCCAGGCCCCGCTCGGTGATCTGTTCACCCAGCCACATCAGGAACATCGTGCCGGCCACCAAGCTCACCACCGCGGTCAGGCGAAAACCCATGCCGGGGGCGTTGACCAGGCCGGCCGAACCCTCGAGCGCGATGGCGATGCCGAGCGACTGGAAGATCGCGAGGCCCAGCGTGCCGTAGCGCGTGTACTGCGTGATCTTGCGGCGACCGGCCTCGCCTTCCTTCTTGATGGCCTCGAGGCTGGGCACGACGTAGGTCATCAACTGCATGATGATCGACGCCGAGATGTACGGCATGATTCCCAGCGCGAACACCGTGAAGCGCGACAGCGCGCCTCCCGAGAACATGTTGAACAGGCTCAGGATGCCGCCCTGCTGGCCCTGGAACAACTGCTGCAGCTGGTCGGGGTTGATGCCCGGCACCGGGATGTGCGCGCCGATGCGATAGACGACGAGCGCCAGCAGCAAGAAGACGAGCCGGCGACGCAGGTCGCCGAACTTGCCGCTCTTGGCCAGTTGATTCGCGTTGGTTGCCACGCCGGGATTCCGTGAGAGCGCGTGCTTCGGTCAGCGTCAGGCGACCGAGCCGCCCGCGGCCTCGATGGCGGCCTTGGCGCCGGCCGTCGCGCCGATGCCCTTGAGCGTCACCTTGCGGCTCAGCTCGCCCGACTTGATGACCTTGACGACCTTGGCGAGTTCGCCCACCAGGCCGACCTGCTTGAGCGTCAGCATGTCGATCTCGTCCACCGCCAGCCCTTGCAGGTCGGACAGCGAGATCTCGGCGTTGTACTTCAGCGTCAGCGACTTGAAGCCGCGCTTGGGCAGCCGGCGCTGCAACGGCATCTGGCCGCCCTCGAAGCCGACCTTGTGGTAGCCGCCGGAGCGCGACTTCTGGCCCTTGTGGCCGCGGCCGGCCGTCTTGCCCAGGCCCGAGCCGATGCCGCGACCGACGCGGCGACGCGCCTTCTTGGCGCCCGCGGCCGGCTTGATCGTGTTGAGTTCCATCGTCATGTTCTCCAGGTTCGGTGCGAGGCGCGATGCCTCAGAGCACCTGCACCAGATAGCTGATCTTGTTGATCATGCCGCGCACGGCCGGCGTGTCCTCGAGCACCGACTCGCTGTTCAGCCGGCGCAGGCCGAGGCCGCGCACGGTCGCGCGATGCGAGGTCTTCGTGCCGATCGGGCTGCGCACGAGCTTGACCTTGAGCGTCTTCTTGTCCGTCATGATGATCTCCGGCGGCGGCTCAGTTCAGGATCTCTTCGACCGACTTGCCGCGCTTGCCGGCGACCTCGGCCGGCGTGGTCGAGCGGCGCAGCGCGTCGAAGGTGGCGCGGACCATGTTGTAGGGGTTCGAGGAGCCCAGGCTCTTGGCCACGATGTCGGTGACGCCCATGACCTCGAACACCGCGCGCATCGGGCCGCCGGCGATGATGCCGGTCCCCGCCACGGCCGGCGCCAGCAGCACCTTGGCCGCACCGTGCTCGCCGGTCACGTTGTGGTGGACCGTGCCGTTCTTCAGGCTGACCTTGATCATGTCCCGGCGGGCGGCGTCCATCGCCTTGGTCACGGCCACCGGCACTTCCTTGGCCTTGCCCTTGCCCATGCCGACCCGGCCGTCGCCATCGCCGACCACCGTCAGCGCCGCGAAGCTCATGGTGCGACCGCCTTTGACCACCTTGGTCACGCGGTTCACCTGGATCATCTTCTCTTTCAGACCGTCGTCGCGACCTTCGTCGGCGATGCGGGGTTGGAACTTGGCCATGTCAGATTCCTTCGATGTGCAGCAGCGTTGCCGAGCCGTTCAGCGGGCTCAGAACTGCAGGCCGGCTTCGCGGGCGGCCTCGGCCAGCGCCTTGACGCGGCCGTGATACGCGAACCCCGCGCGGTCGAAAGCGACCTTCTCGATGCCGGCCGCCTTGGCCTTCTCGGCGATCCGCTTGCCGACGATCGCCGCGGCCGCGGCATTGCCGCCCTTGCCGCCGGCAGCGCCGAGTTGCGTGCGCACGTCCTTCTCGGCCGTGGAGGCGCTCACGAGCACTTTCTCGCCGTCGTCGGAAATGACGCTGGCGTAGATGTGCAGGTTCGAGCGGAACACCGTCAGGCGCGCCACGCTCTGCAGCGCGATGCGGGTCCGGGTCTGCCTGGAGCGGCGCAGGCGCTGATCTCGCTTGTTCAACATCGTGCGGCTCCTTACTTCTTCTTGGTCTCTTTGAGAGAGACCTTCTCGTCGGCATAGCGGATGCCCTTGCCCTTGTAGGGCTCGGGCGGGCGGATCGCGCGGACCTCGGCGGCGATCTGGCCGACCGCCTGGCGATCCGCACCCTTGATGAGGATCTCGGTCTGCGTCGGGCACTCGACCTTGATGCCGGCCGGCATGTCCTTGACCACCGGGTGCGAATAGCCGACCTGGAGGTTCAGCTTCGTGCCCTGGGCCTGGGCCCGGAAGCCGACGCCGACCAGCGTCAGCTTGCGCTCGAAGCCCTTGCTGACGCCGTTGACCATGTTGGCCACCAGCGCGCGCATCGTGCCGCTCATGGCGTTCGCCGCGACCGACTCGTCGACCGGCGCGAAGCTCACCTGGCCGTTGTCATTCTTGACCGCCACCAGCCCGCTCACCGGGCGCACCAGGGTGCCCAGCGAACCCTTGACGCTGATCTGATCGGCCGTGACGGCCACCTCGACCCCCTTAGGCACGGCGATCGGCATTTTTCCAACGCGAGACATCGTTCAGCTCCTTCGCGTCAGGCGACGTAGCACAGGACCTCGCCGCCGATACCGGCAGCGCGGGCCTTGCGGTCCGTCATGACGCCCTTCGGCGTCGTCACGATCGCCACACCCAGGCCGTTCATGACCTGCGGGATCTCGTGGCGGCCCTTGTAGATGCGCAGGCCCGGACGACTGACGCGCTCGATCCGCTCGATGACGGGGCGGCCGGCGTAGTACTTCAGGCCGATCTCGAGTTCCGGCTTGCCGGCCTCGCCCTTGACGGCGTAGGCGTCGATGTAGCCCTCGTCCTTCAGGACCTGGGCGATCGCGACCTTCAGCTTCGACGAGGGCATCACGACGACCGACTTCTCCACCATCTGCGCGTTGCGGATGCGGGTCAGCATGTCGGCGATGGGATCACTCATGCTCATGGGTTTTCTCCTGTACGTTCGCGTGCCGGCTTACCAGCTGGCCTTGACGACACCGGGGATGTCGCCCTTGAACGCCAGTTCACGGATCTTGTTGCGCGCCAGGCCGAAGGTCCGGAACGTGCCGCGCGGGCGGCCCGTCAGGCCGCAACGGTTGCGAAGACGGCTCGGGTAGGCATTGCGCGGCAGCTTCTGCAGCGCGAGGCGCGCCACGTAGCGCTCCTCGTCGGACTTGCCCGCATCGTCGATGATCGCCTTCAGCTCCGCGTACTTCTTCGCGAACTTGGCGACCAGCTCCTCGCGCTTCAACTCACGCTGCTTGATGGACTTCTTGGCCACGGGTCACCTCAGTTCTTGAACGGGAACTTGAATGCGGCGAGCAGCGCCTTGCATTCGTCGTCGGTCTTGGCGGTGGTGGTGAAGCTGATGTTCATCCCGCGCAGCGCGTCGATCTTGTCGTACTCGATCTCGGGGAAGATGATCTGCTCCTTGACCCCGATGTTGTAGTTGCCGCGGCCATCGAAGGCCCGACCCGAGATGCCGCGGAAGTCGCGCACGCGCGGCAGCGCGATCGTGACGAAGCGATCGAGGAACTCGTACATGCGCACGCCGCGCAGCGTGACCATGCAGCCGATCGGCACGCCGTCGCGGATCTTGAAGCCCGCGATGGCCTTCTTGGACTTGGTGACCACGGGCTTCTGGCCGGCGATCTTGGTCAGGTCGCCGACGGCGTTGTCCATGACCTTCTTGTCCGACACCGCCTCACTCACGCCCATGTTGAGCGTGATCTTGGTCAGGCGCGGGACCTGCATCACCGACTTGTAGCCGAACTTCTTGACGAGCTCCGGCGTGATCGCCTCGCGGTAGATCTTCTGCAGGCGGGCGCCGGCGACCGCGGCTTGTGGGGCTTGCTGTTTGGCCATGATCTTTACGCCTTGATCTCTGCGCCGCTGGACTTGTAGACGCGCACCTTCTTGCCGTCTTCCAGGAGCTTGATGCCGACGCGGTCGGCCTTGCCGCTCGCCGGGTTGTAGATCGCCACGTTGGACTGGTGGATCGGCATGGTCTTGTCGACGATGCCGCCGGTCGTGCCCTTCAGCGGGTTCGGCTTGACGTGCTTCTTGACGACGTTGATGCCTTCGACCAGCAGGTGGTCGACATCCACGCGCGACGACACGGCGCCGCGCTTGCCCTTGTCGCGGCCGGTCAGCACGATGACCTGGTCGCCCTTGCGAATCTTGTTCATGGTGGATTCCTCGCCGACGATCAGAGGACTTCGGGCGCCAGCGACACGATCTTCATGAAGCGCTCGGTACGCAGTTCGCGCGTGACCGGGCCGAAGATGCGGGTGCCGATCGGCTCGAGCTTGGCATTCAGCAGGACGGCGGCATTGCCGTCGAACTTGACCAGCGAGCCGTCCTGGCGGCGCACGCCCTTGGCCGTGCGCACGACGACGGCGCTGTAGACCTCGCCCTTCTTCACACGGCCACGCGGCGCGGCCTCCTTGATGGAGACCTTGATGATGTCGCCGATGCCGGCGTAGCGACGCTTGGAGCCGCCAAGCACCTTGATGCACATGACGCTCTTCGCGCCCGTGTTGTCCGCGACGTCGAGCCGCGATTGCATTTGAATCATTGTCTGTCCCCAACTTGTCCCGCAGCCCGCATCGGCAGGCCTCGGTCAGTCTTGGGCCCGTCATCGACGCCCGCATCGCGGGCGTCTCTGCTTGGGGCGAAACCGCGGCCTTCCGGAGCATTCGGCCCGCCAGCGCTGGGGCTGGCGGCACCGCAATCTCGAGCGGGCCTTCGGCGAAGCTGCAGATTATCTACGGACCGGGTTCGCTTGTCAACGAACCCCAGGCTCCGGTCACTCAGCCCGCCAGGCTCCGGGCCTGGGCCAGCAGCGTCTCGGCATTGCTGACTTCGAACTTGCCCGGCGCCTCGACGTTGAGCGTCTTGACCCTGCCGTCCACCACCAGCATCGAGTAGCGCTGCGATCGCAGCCCCATGCCGCGCGCCGTCAGGTCCAGCGTCAGCCCCGTCGCCTGGGCGAACGCGGCGCTGCCGTCGGCCATCATCCGCACCTTGCCGGCCGTCTTCTGGTCGCGGCCCCAGGCGCCCATCACGAAGGCATCGTTGACCGCCACACACCAGATCTCGTCGACCCCGGCCGCCTTGAAGGCGTCGGCGTTCTTCACGAAGCCCGGGACGTGCTGCGCCGAGCAGGTCGGGGTGAAGGCCCCCGGCAGCGCGAAGACGGCGATGGTCTTGCCTGCCGTTAGCTTGTCGACTTCGAACGAGTTGGGGCCGAGCGAGCAGCCTTCACCCTCGACCTCGATGAACTCCTGCAGCGTGCCGGCGGGCAGCTTGTCGCCAACCTTGATCATGGTGTCTCTCCAGAAAGTGGGGCCGCGAAAATGGGAACGACCGGTCGCCAGCTTGCCAGCGGTCCGGTCGTCGGTGTCGCGGAGCGCGCAAGCCCCTCGACGCAGGTGGGCTTCAGACCGCGCGGGCCTTCTCGACCAGCCGGGTCACGACCCAGGCCTTGGTCTTCGAGATCGGCCGGCCTTCGGCAATCTCGACGACGTCCCCGAGCTTGTACTCGTTGTTCTCGTCGTGGGCGTGGTACTTGCGCGAGCGGCCGACGATCTTGCCGTAGAGCTCGTGCTTCGTGCGGCGCTCGACCAGCACCGTGATCGTCTTGGCGCGCTGGTCGCTGACGACGCGACCCACCAGCGTGCGGGTGTTCTTGACGGCGTTATCGGTGGACGTCATTGCGCGGTCCCCTTCTTCTTCTCGGTCAGCACGGTCTTGGCGCGCGCGATGTCGCGGCGCGTCCGACGCAGGGTGGAGGTGTTGGTCAACTGCTGCGTGCCCTTCTGCATGCGCAGCCCGAAGTGCGCCTTCAGCAGGTCCTTGACCTCCTGCTCGAGCGCAGCCACGTCCTTGGCGCGAAGTTCGGATGCTTTCATCTCAGATTCTCCGTTCGACTCAGGCGCCGACCTGGCGCGCCACGAACGTGCAGCGCAGCGGCAGCTTGGCTGCGGCCAGCGTGAACGCTTCGCGGGCCAGGGCCTCGGGAACGCCGTTGATCTCGTAGAGCACCTTGCCGGGCTGGATCTCGGCCACGTAGTACTCCGGGTTGCCCTTGCCGTTGCCCATGCGGACTTCGGCCGGCTTCTGCGAGATGGGCTTGTCCGGGAAGATGCGGATCCAGATGCGGCCGCCGCGCTTGACGTGGCGCGAGATCGCGCGGCGGGCCGCCTCGATCTGACGGGCCGTCAGGCGACCACGCTCGGTGGCCTTCAGGCCGAAATCGCCGAAGGACACGTTGGCGCCACGGGTGGCGATGCCGGTGTTACGGCCCTTCTGTTCCTTGCGGAACTTGCGGCGTGCGGGTTGCAGCATGCTTATTCTCCTTTGGCGTCGCCCGGCGCCGGCGTGGCAGCCTTGCGAACGCGCTTCACCGCGGCCTTCGGCGCGTCGGTCGCCGCCGGCGCCGCAGGCGCGTCGGTGGGCTTGTCGGTGGCTTCGGCACGGACGGCAGGACGGCCTCCGCCCGGACGTCCGGCGCCGTCGCGCGACGGCGGACGGCGGTCGCCGCCCGGGCGATCGCCGCGCGGACCGCGACGGTCACGACGCTCCTCGCGCTCGTCCGTCTTGATCACCGGCGCCTCGCCGTTGGCCAGGCGATCGCCGCGATAGACCCAGCACTTGACGCCGATGACGCCGTAGGTCGTCTTGGCCTCCGAGAAACCGTAGTCGATGTCCGCGCGCAGCGTGTGCAGCGGCACGCGACCTTCGCGATACCACTCGGTGCGCGCGATCTCGATGCCGTTCAGGCGGCCGGCGCTCATGATCTTGATGCCCTGCGCGCCCAGACGCATCGCGTTCTGCATCGCGCGCTTCATCGCGCGGCGGAACATGATGCGCTTCTCGAGCTGCTGGGTGATCGAGTCGGCGATCAGCTGGGCATCGATCTCGGGCTTGCGCACCTCTTCGATGTTGACCGCGACCGGCACGCCGAGGCGACGGGTCAGTTCGGCCTTCAGGTTCTCGATGTCCTCGCCCTTCTTGCCGATCACCACGCCCGGACGCGCCGAGTAGATGGTGATGCGGGCGTTCTTGGCGGGCCGCTCGATCAGGATGCGCGAGACCGCGGCGCTCTTGAGCTTGGTCTTCAGGTACTCGCGAACCTGCAGGTCCTCGGCCAGCATGCCGGCGAAGTTGCGGTTCGACGCGTACCAGCGCGACGACCAGTTGCGCGTGACGGGGAGGCGGAAGCCAACCGGATGAATCTTCTGTCCCATGTGCTCTGCCTTCAGTTGCCGACGGTGACGAAGATGTGGCAGGTCGGCTTGCTGATGCGGTTGCCGCGGCCCTTGGCGCGCGCGGAGAAACGCTTCAGCGTCGCGCCTTGCTCAACGTGGATCGTCTTGACCTTCAGTTCGTCGATGTCGGCGCCGTCGTTGTGCTCGGCATTCGCGATCGCCGACTCCAGCGCCTTCTTGATGATGACGGCGGCCTTCTTCTGCGTGAACTGCAGGATGTTCAGCGCCTGGTCCACCTTCTTGCCGCGCACGAGGTCGGCCACCAGCCGGCCCTTGTCGACCGACAGGCGGACGCCGCGAACGATTGCTCGGGTTTCCATCGTCATCCCCTTACTTCTTGGCCTTCTTGTCCGCCGGGTGACCCTTGAAGGTGCGGGTCAGGGCGAACTCGCCGAGCTTGTGGCCGACCATCTGGTCGGTCACGTACACGGGAACGTGCTGCTTGCCGTTGTGCACGGCGATCGTCAGGCCGATGAAGTCCGGCAGGATCGTCGAGCGACGCGACCAGGTCTTGATCGGCTTCTTGTCCTTGATCGCGGCGGCCTTCTCGACCTTGGCGATCAGGTGGTGGTCCACGAAGGGACCCTTCTTCAGTGAGCGAGCCATCTGCGGCGCCCCTTACTTCTTGCGACGCGAGACGATCATCGTCTGCGTGCGCTTGTTGCTGCGAGTGCGGTAGCCCTTGGTCATCGTGTTCCACGGCGACACCGGCACCTGGCCTTCGCCGGTGCGGCCTTCGCCGCCGCCGTGCGGGTGATCCACCGGGTTCATCGCCACGCCACGAACGGTCGGGCGGATGCCCTTCCAGCGACGGGCACCGGCCTTGCCGTACTGGCGCAGGTTGTGCTCTTCGTTGGCAACCTCGCCGATCGTGGCACGGCACTCGATGTGGATCTTGCGGACCTCGCCGGAGCGCATGCGCACCTGCGCGTACGTGCCTTCGCGGGCCAGCAGCGTCACCGAGGTTCCCGCCGAGCGCGCGATCTGCGCACCCTTGCCGGCCAGCAGCTCGATGCAATGGATCGTCGAGCCCACCGGGATGTTGCGGATCGGCAGCGTGTTGCCGGCCTTGATCGGCGCCTCGGCGCCGCTCATGACCGTCGCGCCGACTTCCAGACCGCGCGGCGCGATGATGTAGCGGCGCTCGCCGTCGGCGTAGCACAGCAGCGCGATGTGGGCCGTGCGGTTCGGGTCGTACTCGATGCGCTCGACCTTGGCCGGAATGCCGTCCTTGTTGCGCTTGAAGTCGACGACGCGGTAGTGGTGCTTGTGGCCACCGCCCTTGTGGCGGATCGTGATGTGGCCGTTGTTGTTGCGACCCGAGTGCTGGAACTGCGGCTCGAGTAGCGACGCTTCCGGCTTGCCCTTGTGCAGGTGCTTGTGCACCACCTTCACCACGGCGCGGCGGCCGGGCGAGGTCGGCTTGACTTTGACGATGGCCATTACGCGGCCTCCCCGGAGAAGTTGAGCTCCTGGCCTGCCTTCAGGCAGACATAGGCCTTGCGCAGGTTGTCGCGCCGGCCCACGCCCTTGCCGAAGCGCTTGGTCTTGCCCTTGATGTTGACGACCGAGACCTTGTCGACCTCGACCTTGAACAGCAGCTCCACGGCCGCCTTGATCTCGGGCTTGGTCGCGTCCTGCAGCACCTTGAACAGCACCTGGTTGTTCTTCTCGGCAACGGCCGTGGCCTTCTCGGACACGATCGGCGCGACCAGCACCTGCATCAGGCGGCCTTCATCGAACTTGCGATTGATGGCGGTGGTGCTCATGCCAACATCTCCTTGAGCTTGTCGATCGCGCCCTTGGTCACCAGCACCTTCTTGTAGAAGACCAGCGACAGCGGGTCGGCGTAGCGCGGCTCCACCACCAGCACGTTCGCCAGGTTGCGCGACGCCAGGAACAGGTTCTCGTCGACCTCGTCGGAGATCACCAGCACCGAGTCCAGGCCCATCGCCTTGAACTTCGCGGCGAGCTGCTTGGTCTTGGGCGAATCGACCTTGATCGAGTCGACCACCGCCAGACGGCCGTCACGCGCCAGCTGCGAGAAGATGGCGGCCATGCCGGCGCGGTACATCTTCTTGTTGACCTTGTGCGAGAAGTTCTCGTCCGGGCTGTTCGGGAAGATCCGGCCGCCCCCGCGCCACAGCGGCGACGAGGTCATGCCGGCGCGCGCGCGGCCGGTGCCCTTCTGGCGGAACGGCTTCTTGGTCGAGTGCTTGACCATCGCGCGGTCGAGCTGGGCACGGGTGCCCTGACGCGCGTTGGCCTGGTAGGCGACCACGATCTGGTGGACCAGCGCTTCGTTGTAGTCGCGGCCGAACACGGTGTCCGGCGCCTCGACCTTGGAAGCGGCCTGGCCCTGGTCGTTCAGGAGTTCGAGCTGCATCAGTTCGCTCCCTTGCTCTTGGCCTTGACGGCCGGCTTGACGGTCACGAAGCCGTTCTTCGCGCCGGGCACCGCGCCGCGCACCAGCAGCAGCTGGCGGGCTTCGTCGACGCGCACGACGTCGAGGTTCTGCGTCGTGACGGTCACGTCGCCGAGTTGCCCGGACATCTTCTTGCCCGGGAACACGCGGCCCGGGTCCTGCGCCATCGAGATCGAGCCCGGCACGTTGTGCGAGCGGCTGTTGCCGTGCGACGCGCGCTGCGAGCTGAAGTTGTGGCGCTTGATCGTGCCGGTGAAGCCCTTGCCGATCGAAGTGCCCTGCACATCGACCTTCTGACCGGCCGCGAACAGGTTGACCGGCAGCGTGCCGCCCGGCTTGTAGCCGGCCGCGACTTCCGCAGGAACCGGAAACTCCTTGAGGATCTCGCCCGCCTCGACACCCGCCTTGGCGAGGTGCCCGGCCTCGGGCTTGGTCACGCGCGAGGCCTTGCGCGCGCCGAACGCCACCTGGATGGCGCTGTAGCCGTCGTTTTCGACGGTCTTGACCTGGGCGACGCGGTTGTTGGACACGTCGAGCACGGTCACGGGAACGGCATCGCCGTCGTCCGTGAAGATGCGCATCATGCCCACCTTGCGGCCCAGCAAGCCGAGGCTGTCGCCCGGATTGGCTGTCGTCATGGTTCTGCTCCAATGCCCGACATCGATTGGCCGGGCTGATGAGGTGGGCGGCAACCATGAGGGTCGCCGCCCGGAAAGCCTGAGAGTTTACTGCAGCTTGATCTCGACGTCCACGCCCGCCGGCAGGTCCAGCTTCATCAGCGCGTCGACCGTCTTGTCGGTCGGGTCGACGATGTCCATCAGGCGCTGGTGGGTGCGGATCTCGAACTGGTCGCGCGAGGACTTGTTCACGTGCGGCGACCGCAGGATGTCGTAGCGCTGCATGCGCGTCGGCAGGGGCACCGGGCCCTTGACGATGGCGCCGGTGCGCTTGGCGGTGTCGACGATCTCGAGCGCCGACTGGTCGATGAGCTTGTAGTCGAACGCCTTGAGGCGGATGCGGATCTTCTGCTTTTGCACGGTCCGCTCCTTATTCCATGATCTTGGCGACGACGCCGGCACCGACGGTGCGGCCGCCCTCGCGGATCGCGAAGCGCAGGCCCTCTTCCATCGCGATCGGCGCGATCAGCTTGACCGTGATGCTGACGTTGTCGCCCGGCATCACCATCTCCTTGTCCTTGGGCAGCTCCACCGCCCCCGTCACGTCCGTCGTGCGGAAGTAGAACTGCGGCCGGTAGTTGTTGAAGAACGGCGTGTGCCGGCCGCCCTCTTCCTTGCTCAGCACGTAGATCTCGGCCGTGAAGTGGGTGTGCGGCTTGACGCTGCCCGGCTTGCACAGCACTTGCCCGCGCTGCACGTCTTCGCGCTTGGTGCCGCGCAGCAGGATGCCCACGTTGTCGCCCGCCTGCCCCTGGTCCAGCAGCTTGCGGAACATCTCCACGCCCGTGCAGGTGGTCTTCTGCGTGGCGCTGATGCCCACGATCTCGATTTCCTCGCCGACCTTGATCACGCCGCGCTCCACCCGCCCGGTCACGACCGTGCCGCGCCCGGAGATGCTGAACACGTCTTCCACCGGCATCAGGAAGGCGCCGTCGATGGCGCGCTCGGGCGTCGGGATGTAGCTGTCGAGCGCCTCGGCCAGCTTCATGATGGCCTGCTCGCCCAGCTCGCCCTTGTCGCCTTCCATGGCGAGCTTGGCCGAGCCCTTGACGATCGGGGTGTCGTCTCCGGGGAATTCGTACTTGCTGAGCAACTCGCGCACTTCCATCTCGACGAGCTCGAGCAGCTCGGCATCGTCGACCATGTCGCACTTGTTCATGAAGACGATGATGTAGGGCACGCCCACCTGGCGCGCCAGCAGGATGTGCTCGCGGGTCTGGGGCATGGGGCCGTCGGCCGCCGACACCACCAGGATGGCACCGTCCATCTGCGCCGCCCCGGTGATCATGTTCTTCACGTAGTCGGCGTGCCCGGGGCAGTCGACGTGCGCGTAGTGCCGGTTGGCAGTCTCGTACTCGACGTGCGCCGTGTTGATGGTGATGCCGCGCGCCTTCTCTTCCGGCGCCGCATCGATCTGGTCGTAGGCCTTGGCCTCACCACCGAACTTGCTCGACAGCACCGTCGTGATCGCCGCCGTCAGCGTCGTCTTCCCATGGTCCACGTGCCCAATCGTCCCAACGTTCACGTGGGGCTTCGTCCGCTCAAACTTGCTCTTGGCCATATCGATCTCCTGGGGTCGGGTCTGACGGTGCTTGCTTGTCTGGTGCCCATGGCGCGGATCGAACGCGCGACCTCTCCCTTACCAAGGGAGTGCTCTACCACTGAGCCACATGGGCATCGTTACTGGTCTGCGTCCGCCATCGGCGGCCTGCGCGCACAACACTAACGATGATCCGGGATGGAGCGGGAGACGGGAATCGAACCCGCGTCATCAGCTTGGAAGGCTGGGGTTCTACCATTGAACTACTCCCGCCCTGGGAGCCGCCGTGGCCCCGCCACAGCCCTGAAAACACTCGCTTTCGCTAACGCTTCACGACACGATCCGACATTGGTTCGCCCTGGTGGAGGAGGCTGGATTCGAACCAGCGTAGGCGTAAGCCAACAGATTTACAGTCTGCCCCCTTTAGCCACTCGGGCACCCCTCCGGGACGAGCCCACGACTATATCACGGGGGTGTCGGCTCACAAGCCGATCCCCGGGCCGGCAAGCCCCAGTCGACGGGTCGGCCGGCCGCCGCCAGGAAGCCCGCGGCCGCCGAGAAATGCCCGCAGCCGATGAAGGGCCGGGGCGGGCGCATCGCCGACAAGGGCGAGGGGTGGTTGGCCAGCCAGGCCCGGTGCACGCTCCCGGCAAGCCGATCGACCTTGGCCTGGGCATGCGCGCCCCACAGCAGGAAGGCGACCGGCTCAGGCAAGCGAACGACGGCGTCGATCATCTTGTCAGTAAGCACTTCCCATCCTCGTTGCGCATGACTGGCGGGCTGCCCATCCTCGACGGTCAGGCAGGTGTTGAGCAGCAGGACCCCCCGGAGCGCCCAGGAAAGCAGGCTTCCTGGCCCCGGCGGCGGCTGCCCCAGGTCGCGCTGCAGTTCCTTGAAGATGTTGCGCAGGCTGGGCGGCGGTTTCACCTCGGCCGGCACCGAAAACGCCAGCCCCTCGGCCTGGCCCTCGCCGTGGTACGGGTCCTGCCCCAGGATCACGACCCGCACGGACTCCAGCGGCGTCAGGGCCAGCGCGCGCAAGGGCTCGGGCGGATAGACCGTGGCGCCGGCGGCGACACGCGCATCGACGAACCCGACCAGCTGCCGCCCCGTCGGGCTGGCGCGGAAGGACTCGGTCACGGGCCGCCAGCCGCCCTCGACCGCATCGAACGCCGCGTCGAGCGGCGCCACCAGCCGGGTCGCGCGCATGGCGAGCTCAGCCGAACAAGGCCGCCAGGGCTGCCCCGGGGTCCGGCGCCCGCATGAAGGCCTCGCCGACCAGGAAGGCGTGAACGTTTGCATCGCGCATGCGCCGCACGTCGGCGGGCGCCAGGATGCCGCTTTCGGTGACCAGCACGCGGTCGGCCGGTACCCGCGGCAGCAGCCCGAGCGTGGTGTCCAGCGTCACCTCGAAGCTGCGCAGGTTGCGGTTGTTGATGCCGAGAAGCGGCGTCTTCAGGCGCAGCGCGCGATCGAGTTCCGCGCCGTCGTGCACCTCGACCAGCACCGCCAGGCCGAGCGACTGCGCCACCGCTTCCAGGTCGGCCATGCGCGCATCGTCCAGGCAGGCGGCGATCAGCAGGATGCAGTCGGCGCCCATCGCGCGCGCCTCGAACACCTGGTAGTCGTCGACCATGAAGTCCTTGCGCAGCACCGGCAAGTCGCAGGCGGCCCGCGCCTCGCGCAGGCCGGCGGTCGAGCCCTGGAAGAAGCGCTCGTCGGTCAGCACCGACAGGCAGGCCGCGCCATGCTTCGCGTAGGACTCGGCGATCGCGCCCGGCACGAAGTGCTCACGCAGCACGCCCTTGCTGGGACTCGCCTTCTTGACTTCGGCGATCACGGCGGCGCGGCCGGCGCTCATCGTGCCGCGCAGCGAGGCCTCGAAGCCCCGCAGGTCCGCACGCCGCTCGCGCGACTCGGCCTCCTCGCGCAGCGACGCCAGCGAGCGCCGCGCCTTCGCAGCCGCGATCTCGTCGCGCTTGACCGCAACGATCTTGTCGAGGATGTCGCTCATGCCCGACTCATCCCGCGAGCTTCTGCGTGGTCGCGACGAACTGCTCGAGCTTCCGCGCCGCCGCGCCCGACGCCACGGCCTCGCGCGCCCGCTTGACGCCCTCGGTCACCGACGCGGCGACATCCGCGGTGTACAACGCCGCGCCGGCATTGAGCAGCACGATGTCGCGCACCGGCCCGTCCTCGTTGGCCAGCGCGCGGCGGATCGCGGCGACCGACTCGTCCTTGCCAGCCACCTTGAGCACGCGCGTGTCGTAGACCGGCATGCCGAAGTCGCTGGGGTGCACCGTGTACTCGCGCACCTCGCCGGCCTTCAGCTCGCCGACCTGCGTCTCGCCCGACAGCGAGATCTCGTCCATGCCGTTCATGCCGTAGACCACCAGAACGTGCTGCGAACCCAGGCGCTGCAGCACGCGCACCTGGATGCCGACCAGGTCGGGGTGGAACACGCCCAGGAGCTGGTTCGGCGCACCCGCCGGGTTGGTCAGCGGCCCGAGGATGTTGAAGATCGTGCGCACGCCCAGCTCCTTGCGGATCGGGCCGGCGTGCTTCATCGCCGGGTGGTGGTTGGGCGCGAACATGAAGCCGATGCCCGTCTCGGCAAGGCAGGTGCCGACCTGCTCGGGCTTCAGGTCGATGCGCGCGCCCAGCGCCTCCAGCACGTCCGCGCTGCCCGAGGTCGACGACACGCTGCGTCCGCCGTGCTTGGCCACGCGGGCGCCGGCCGCCGCGGCGACGAACATCGCGGCCGTCGAGATGTTGAAGGTGTGCGCCGCATCGCCGCCGGTGCCGCACAGGTCCACCAGCCCGCTCTTGTCGGCCACGGCGACCGGCGTCGCGAACTCGCGCATCACCTGGGCGGCAGCGGCGATCTCGCCGATGGTCTCCTTCTTGACGCGCAGGCCGGTCATCAGCGCCGCGATCATCACCGGCGACATCTCGCCGCTCATGATGCGCCGCATCAGGTGCAGCATCTCGTCGTGGAAGATCTCGCGGTGCTCGATCGTGCGCTGCAGCGCGGCGGTGTCGGTGATCATTCAGCGCACTCCTTCGAGGAAGTTCTTCAGCATCGCGTGGCCATGCTGCGTGAGGATCGACTCCGGGTGGAACTGCACGCCCTCGATGGCCAGCGTCTGGTGGCGCACGCCCATGATCTCGCCGTCCGGCGTGGTCGACGTGATCTCCAGCTCGGCCGGCAGCGTCTCGCGCCGGATCGCCAGCGAGTGATAGCGGATCACGTCGAAGCGCTTCGGCAGGCCCGTGTAGACGCCGCGCTGGTCGGTGCTGATCGTGCTGGCCTTGCCATGCATCTGCACCTGGGCGCGCACGATGTCGCCGCCGAGCGCCGCGCCGATGGCCTGGTGGCCCAGGCACACGCCCAGGATCGGCAGCTTGCCGGCGAAGTGACGGATCGCCTCGACGCAGATGCCAGCCTCGGCCGGCGAGCACGGCCCCGGCGACAGCACCAGGCGGTCGGGGCGCAGCGCCTCGATCTGCGCGGGCGTGATCTCGTCGTTGCGGAAGACCTTCACTTCTTCGCCCAGTTCGGCGAAGTACTGCACCAGGTTGAAGGTGAAGCTGTCGTAGTTGTCGATCATCAGCAGCATATGCGCTCTATCCTATTGATTTCGTTGGATGTTTTGTCGGACATCCACGTTTGGTACCCGCTTTGATACCCGCTTTTTCTGTCGCTGGCGAGGCCGGCGCGACGTGCTGGGTGGGGACTTCACGCGCCCGCTGGGGGCGCATAGGAGTGGTCAGGCTGATGGCTTGCGCCAACGCCAACCGGAGCGCGCTGCGGTGATCGGACGGATCGCAGACATGCGCCGCATTATCGCTGCTTCACAACGCTGCCCGGGGTTGCTGTTCGGCGACGAGCCAGCCCTCATCGCCGAGCCGCTTCCAGGCCGACGCGATGTGCTCGGGCTTCATCAAATGGCGCTTGCGATCGTTCCACGCATGAACCGCTGCCACGGCGTCGTCCAGTGATCGCACGTCGGCTTCGTGTGTAGCAACCCAGTGCACCGACGCCAACAGCTCCATGCCGTACGAGGACTGATAGCCGTCGATCAGGCGGCCCACGCGATCCACCTGACCGGCCAGCTCCGAGTGCTGCTTCTCGGCGATGAAGGCTTCAGCCTCTGCCAGTGCGTCTTCAGTCGGTTCGATCTCGGCCTCGACAACGCCGTCGCCGAGGCCGCGGATGAAGTGGCCTTCCATGGTGTTCAACGCGTGGCGCAAGGTGTCCGAATAGGGCCCGTAGTGGTGCTTCACGAAGGGCAGATCCAGCGGTCCACCCGCTTCCTGCAGAAAGTACGCGAGCTTCTGAACCTCGATCTTCGACAGCCCGTAGTTCAGCTCACGGTAGGTGTCCAGCACTTTCACGATGGCCGCCCGACCAGCGGTCATGCGAGGCCGCTTGGTCCGCACTTCCATGGTCTTCGGATCAGGGGCGCCCGCAGGCTCGAAGAGCCGCACTTCCACGTCAGGCAGGGCCTCGAACGCGGCTTCGATCAGCGGGCGCACATCCGCCCAGTCCAACCCCCCGTTGCCGCACCCGAGGGGCGGGACAGCAATGGAACGGATGCCCAAGCGCTTGACTTGCGCCACCAGGTCGACCAAACCACCGCGGATGAACTCGATCTTGGACGAACCGCGCCAGTGGTCCTTGGTGGGGAAATTGATGATGAAGTTCGGTTTGACCAGTCCGCCCGAGTCGAACACGAACATGCGGCCCGGGCGCACCTGGCCGGCCTTGCAGGCGGCGGCGTATGCAGTGAAGTTGGCCGGCCACTTGTTCTTGAACTGAAGGGCGATGCCCTTGCCCATCACGCCGACACAGTTCACCGTGTTGACGATCGCATCCACGTCGCCTTGCTTGAGCAGGTCACCCTGGGTCAGCTTGATCACGATGTCGTGTTCCTAGAAGTACCAGCTCGGCATGATGTCCACGCGCAATGCTACGCCCGCCTGGTTCAGCAGCGCCTGCACCTGCGCCTGGCGGGCGGCATCGATCACGCCCAGGCGTGTCATGCACTGCAGCGGCGCCCTGTCCCTGACCAGAAACTCGGCTTGGCGCCGCTCCATGCGGTCCACATATCGAGCCACGGCCGCCCGGCTTTGCCAGTACATGCAGAAGCCATCGAGCTGCGGGGCCTCGGTCAACAGGTCCCAGGCGACGGCGGTGTCGAGGTGCGCGAGGTCGGTGTAAGGCGTGCTGAAGGCCAGCGTGGCGTTCCGGTCGTAGAAGACATAGGGTTGCCCCAGGCCGGCGACGTTCTGGACCGTGGTCTCGAAGTGGACGATGTCACCTTGCCGCCAAGGACAGCCCGCGACACGGCCGCCATTGATCGCGTACAGCATCGGGGACCGCGGCGCGAAGTAGAACGGCACGAAGTCATGCACCAGCCCACCCGGCGCCGCAGCAGATCGGCCTGCTTCTCTTCGGGCGTGGTGAACAGCCCCACGTTCGAAGCCACAAGCTGTGCCAGCAGTTCGGTCAGCTGGCGCAGCTTCAGCAGGCAGGTGTTCGGGTCCTCCACGAAGTAGCGTTCAGCCAGCTGGCCCAGGCGCACGAGTTGTTCGTCGTGCACCCGAAGGTGTGCGAAGTTGCTGGGCTGCCCGCTGAGTGCCACGGCATCAAGCTTCGATGAAGGCCTGCGGTGACAGCACGCGCGCTTGCATCGCGGCGTCGCGCTGCAGCGCCTTGTCGCCGGTGATGAGCAACAGGTCGGGCTTGGCGGCGAGCAGGTCCCACAGCAGTTGATCGCCGGGGTCTGGCGCCGGCGAGCCGACGCCTGGGGGCAAGACGATAGCGTGCTGGGCGATATCAGTCAGCAGCGTCTCGACCTCCGCTACCGTCAGCCCATGCAGCTTGCGCAGGGCCGGGCGCACCAGCACGTCTCGGTACTCGGCCAGCAGGGCTTCAGACACGACAAACGGGAAGGCCGCCGCCAGCATGCCGTCGAGGATGCGCGCCACGGGGGACGTGGCGTTACCGGTCAGCAGCCCGGCAACGACCACGTTGGTGTCGATGATGACGGCCTGACGGCTCACGACTTGCGCCGCACCGCCCGCACATGCTCCTGCGCCACCGCAAGTGCCTGGTCGTCGGGCAGCTTGCTGTGCGCACGAGCGCGACGCACCAGATCACGTGCGTCGGCGCGCGACTTGATGCCGTAGAAGTCCAGGCTTTCGTCGATCAGTTGCCCGATCGTCTTGTCGCGCTGCACGGCTGCTTCCTTCAGCGCCTTGTAGCGAGCCTCGGACAGGGTGATGGTCAGGCGGCTCATGTCGGCCTCGCATTGGTGCTTTAACACCAATATGTTAGCGCGCCGCGGCGCGGACGCCAAATCGAGCCGGGCGCCGCCTGTCGGGCAGCTTGCGCTACTTCACGCGCTTCAACAAGGGCTGGCCAGTGGCTTGGCGTCGGGCCTCCGCCATCGCACGATCGACCCGCGGCTTAACTCGACAGCGCCATGCGAGTCGGATCAATGCGATCAGCGGTACGCACGCGACAGCCAGCAGCGCGCCCAGCAGCATCGCGGGCCAACCGGTCACCGCGAATGCGCCGATGCCGAGCGTCACTGCGGCAGCAGCGGCTGCGCTTTCGCATCGGCGCCACAGCAGCGACGGATCGCTGCGCAGGTAGTTCACCTGCGTCCCCGTGCTCAGGCTGTGGAGCGCCACGAGGTCGTCGCCCAGCAGCAGCGCGATGACCTCGTGCCCTCGCCGGGCTGGCATCTGCCGGCTGTGAACCACGAACTTCATGTCCATACCCTCCGTGGTGGTCAGCCACAGCTCACGGCGCTCGCGCGCAGGGTACTGCTCGCACCACCGCATCGGTACGTTGATGAAGCGCTGCACCTCGGCCACTTGGCCGCTGACCCACCAGAACGTGCGCATGCCGGGCTCCTTGTGTTGGCCCGGTCACCGTCGCATCGAAGTCCAGCTCGTCAACGCCGATTCCCGCCGGTGGTGGCTCGTCCTGGGCGACCTAAACCAGCGTCATCTGCGACTCCGTTCGTACCAGGGTCGCAGTGCGAGTCGGCTCCGGTAGATGTCCTTCTTCATGCCGCGCTCCACCTGCATCAGGTAGTACGGCGCCCAGCGGCTGCGCTTCTTCTCGATCCACTCCTCGGCGACGGCCTTGAAGGTCAGCGCGTTGGCGTTGATCTGCCGCGTGCGTTCGGTCTGCCGAGCATGGGCCGGGTGCCGGCCCTGGCGGATCAGTTCGCGTGCGTCGTCACGCGCCTTGCGCGCATCGGCCAACGAGACCTGTGGGTACTCGCCGATGGCGAACAGGTTCTCTCGACCGTCGATGCGGTAGCGATAGCGCCAGAGCTTGGAGCCGGTGGGCTTGATCTCGAGGTACAGGCCGGCGGTGTCGGCGAGCTTGATAGGCTTGTCGGCGGGCTTGGCCTGGCGGATCTTGATGTCGGTGAGGGGCATGGCACTGAACTCTTGGGAACAACGCCGATCGCTGCTCCAGTTGCATGCTCCCAGCGGATTTGCCTACTTCAACCCTCTGTCGAAGTCAGGTTCCGAAACGGCGCTTTCATCGCCCACTATTCGACATCAGCACCCAGCGCCTAGTCGCGGCGGTTGCGTGATCTGTCTTGCCGACTCAGCGATCGCCCTCAGGTACGATGACAGCAGTGGGCGGGCCGAGACTCTGCCGAAGAGCTGACGTCCCGCTACGAACTGGCAAACATGGACCGCATCGAGTCGATCAACACCGAGCGGATACGCTGGTGCGCGAACGAGCGCGGCGTTTCGCTTGAACAACTCGCCGATGAGGCTGGCGTTCCGCGCAAGGCGCTCGTCAGCTTGCTCGAAGACGAGGTCGGATTGACCTTTTCGCAGCTTCGGAAGGTGGCGGACTACTTCGGGCGCGGCGTCCTCTTCTTCCTCGATCCGGGCCCGGTGGATGAACAGCAGGTCCATTCGGTGCAGTACCGGACGTTGACGAATCAGAAGCCCGAGCTTTCACCCAATGTCCGCAAGCTGATCGAGCGCGTAGAGCGTCAGCGGGAGCTTTACCTAGCTCTTCGCGAGGACCTGCATCCCGACGACTACCCAGTCTTTGCCCCGATCGACATCGTCGGAAGGCGCCCCGCCGAAGCTGCCGCGGTTGTCCGCCGTTGGCTAGGTCTCGATCAAGCCAACACCTTCGACAGCTTCAGGAGCGCCGTCGAAGCCAAGGGAGTCCTCGTATTTCGCAGCAACGGGTATGCCGGTCGCTGGCAGATCGCGAAGGACAGTCCGATCCTTGGGTTCAGCCTGTACAGCGACATTTGCCCTGTCATCGTCGTGAAGAAGACTCGCGCGGAGACGCAGCAGTCGTTCACTTTGATGCACGAACTGGGACATTTGCTCCTGCACCGCGCGAGTTCGATCGATGACGATGTAGACATGCACTCGCAGCAGGGGCACGAGCGCGAGGCGAACTCGTTCGCTGGGCATCTGCTGGTACCCGATGCATGGCTGGCCCAAGTTCGCGATGACGAGCGCCCCGCAGCCGTCGAACAGTATGAGCTTTGGTTGGCTCCCTTCCGGATTCGCTGGGGTGTCAGCGCTGAGGTCATCCTGCGTCGCCTTCTGGATTCGGGCCGCCTGCCTCAAGAACGCTACACGGCTTATCGGGCGTTTGTTCGCGGGCGGCAGTTTGAGGACGAGGAAGTTGGCGGCAGTCGCATGTATCGCCATCGGGAACCGAAACACATCTTCGGCGACATGTTCGTCAGGACAGTGCTCAACGCACTTGGTTCGAGAAAGATCACCGCGACTAAGGCATGCTCGTACCTCGACGGCCTGAAGCTGACGGATCTGCACAGCCTGGAGCGCTACGTTGCAGGTGCTTGATGCGTCTTCAGCAATCTACGCCTGGGACAACTACCCACTGGCCTCGTTTCCGCCACTCTGGACGTACATGGCCGGCGAAGTCAATGCCACGCGCCTGAAGATCCCCTATGTCGCGCTGGAGGAGGTGAGCCACGTGTCACCAGACTGCGGCGCCTGGTTACGAGCGGCCGGGATCATGGTCTTGCCGGTCACCAACGCGATCACCCAAGAGGCGAACCGGGTAAAGCATCTCATCGGAGTCATCGGCGACGACTACCACGCCGACGGTGTCGGGGAGAACGACTTGCTGATCATCGCAACAGCTCGCTGCAATCAGCACGACCTGATTAGCAACGAAGCGGTCCAGCCACAGCTACCTGTGAACACGCGCCGCTACAAGATCCCGGCTGTCTGCCGCATGCCCGGCGTGGGCGTGCAGTGCAGATCCTTCCTCGAATTCATCGTGAGGTCCGGCCAGGCGTTCTAGGGTCAGGGATTGGCCCTGATCATCGTCAGTCTGATGCGATGCCTGACCCTGACAACCTGCAGTACGAAGTCGTGGCCTACGACACGATGGTCCGACCGAACGGCAGGTCGTAGTCGTAGCCCGAGATGCCAGCCTGCAGCGAATCCAGCCTCGCCTTCGTCGGATCGGTCAGCCTCGCCAGGTGCGCGGCAAGCCTCAGCCACTCCTGGCTCTGCTCGGGTAGCGCCTCGCCCGCGTTGATTTGGCTCTGCAGGTGCTCGACGTAGGCTTTGACCTCGCAGTACCGATGCCAGGCTGCCGCCTCCTTGTGAAGCTGGTCCGAGAAGTTGCGGAGCCGTCGCTGCCGCTCTCGGGCTATCTCCGCTTCGCGTGCGGCCTCAGCCCAGCGACGGCGCTGTTCCTCTCGCTCAGCCCTCAGCTGCGCGATCGCCTGGGCGCCGCTTGCCAGGCCAGCGACGATGCTTTCGACCTTCTCCTCCAGGCGCGAGCGCTTCCCGTCGGCCCACGACTTGCGGCCCGAAAAGTCACCCGTGATCGTCAAGCGCAGTTCGCCGGTGAAGTGGTAGGTGAAGGTCCGCGACTTCATCCACGAGTACTTGGGATTGACCTCGCCCGTCTCAGTCCGCGTGTAGTTCTCGGCGAGGCTGACGCCCAGGCGCTCGCCGCCGACATCGACCTCGACGCGTTTCGCATCCTGGTTGTGGGCGAAGCGCGCACCCGCAGCTGGCATGGCCCGTTCGATCACGTCCAGAACACGGCAGGCTCGCTCCACGGTCGCGGGGCTGAGCGAACAGGCAATCACCCGGGATGAGCCGCAGCTGACGAAGCCATCCGCTGAAGGCTTCGCGTTGGTCAGCCGCTCGAAGGTGGCAGCTGCCACTCCTACAAGGGCGTTGCCCTGCGCCGCCTGCGCGGCCTTGATTCTGGCCCTGTCGATCTCGACCTTCGGCGTTTCCGCGATGCGATGGCGTGCCGCGTCCAGTTCGACCGTGTCGATCTTGGCCGAGGGCAGTGCCGGCTTGGGCGGCGCCTTACCTGCCGCCAGCTTGGCCCAGTAGCCACGCGGCGGCCGAGGGACGTTGTGCCTGCGACAGGCTTTGGCCAGGCCGACATCCGAGATGTCCAGCTCGCGCGCCAGCTTGCTCATAGGCGTGGACCACACCCGGTTGTAGAGATCGCGGCGGGAGATCTGCATGCGTTTTCGGTACCCGCTTCGATACCCGCATTTTGGCGGGCTGGAGCGGTCCTGCGTGGGACGTCAAGAGCCCGCATCACCAGCATTGACGCGGGTTTGCGGGCCGTCGTGGGATGCCGTGAGACCGGCCTACAGTTGGTCGATCATGAGCAGCATCTCAGAATCCCTCCTCGACGAGTTCGGCAGCCCGCAGCACGGCCCTCGCCTTGTGCTCGGTCTCCTTCCACTCGAGCTCGGGCACCGAGTCGGCCACGATGCCCGCCGCGGCCTGCACGTAGAGCACGTTGTCCTTGACGATCCCGGTGCGGATCGCGATGGCGACGTCCATGTCGCCGGCGAAGCTCAGGTAGCCGCAGGCGCCGCCGTAGATGCCGCGCTGCACCGGCTCGAGCTCGTCGATGATCTCCATCGCGCGGATCTTGGGCGCGCCGCTCAGCGTGCCAGCCGGGAAGGTGGCGCGCAACACGTCCATGTTGGTCGTGCCGGGCTTGAGCAGTCCCTCGACGTTGCTGACGATGTGCATCACGTGCGAGTAGCGCTCCACCGCGAAGGCCTCGGTCACCTTCACGCTGCCGGTCTGCGCGATGCGGCCGATGTCGTTGCGCGCCAGGTCGATCAGCATCAGGTGTTCGGCGCGCTCCTTCGGGTCGGCCAGCAGCTCCGCCTCGGTGTCGCGGTCCTGCTCGGGCGTGGCGCCGCGCGGCCGCGTGCCGGCCAGCGGCCGGATCGTCACCTTCTGGCCTTCCGCGACCTGCTCGTGCCGCACCAGGATCTCGGGCGAGGCACCGACGATCTGGAAACCGCCCATGTCGTAGAAGTACATGTAGGGCGAGGGGTTCATCGAGCGCAGCGCACGGTACAGCGACAGCGGGCTCTCGGTATAGCGCTTCCTCAGCCGCTGGCCGAAGACGATCTGCATGCAATCGCCGGCCGCGATGTAGTCCTTGCACCTCAGCACTGCGGCTTCATAGTCGGCGCGTGCGAACTCGCGTTCCACCGCGTGCGAGGGCCCGCGCTTCACGGCCGGCGCGCTGACGCTGTAGCGCAGCTGGTCGTTCAGCTCGGCGAGGCGCTTCTTGCCGCGGAAGTAGGCCTCGGGCTGGGCCGGGTCGGCGTAGACGATCAGGTAGAGCCGCCCCGACAGGTTGTCGATGACCGCCAGCTCCTCGCATTGCAGCAGCAGGATGTCGGGCGTGCCGATGCCGCCCTCGCGCCGCGCGCCGGCCAGCCGCGGCTCCATGAAACGCACCGCCTCGTAGCCGAAGTAGCCGGCCAGCCCGCCGCAGAAGCGCGGCAGGCCGGGCCGCAAGGCAACCTTGAAGCGGCGCTGGTAGGCCTCGATGAAGTCCAGCGGGTTGCCGTCGTGGGTCTCGACGACCTGGCCGTCGGTGACCACTTCGCAGTGCGTGCCGGTGGCGCGCAGCAGCGTGCGGGCCGGCAGGCCGATGAACGAGTAGCGCCCGAAGCGCTCGCCGCCCACCACCGACTCGAGCAGGAAACTCTGCGGTCGCCCGCCGGCCAGCTTGAGATACAGGGACAGCGGGGTCTCGAGGTCGGCGAAGGCTTCGCCGATCAGCGGAATGCGGTTGTGGCCTTGTTCGGCCAGGCTCTTGAATTCCAGTTCGGTGATCACGTCGGGGCCCTCCGTGGCCCAGGGCCACCCTGGCGATGGGTGGCCGCGCAAACAATTCGCAAGGGGCTGGTGGCAGCGGTCGGCTCGACGCCGTCGCCGCGCTCAGGTCAGCTGGTCTGGCGACGCCAGGGCCAGGCTCCCCGGTCGTGCGACCCCTTGGTTTGCTTGCGCGACATGAACATGAATCCAGTCTAGCAGGCAGACGTCACGCAAGCGACAGCGTGCTGGGGTCAATCTGCATGGACGGCGCCACCACCGAACCGGAAACTCCGCGGCTTCGCAACGACCCACGAGCCTGGCCATGCTCCGACGTTTACTGATCGCCGCCCTGCCGGCGCTCCTGCTCGCCCTGCCGCTCGCGGCGCAGGCGCAGTCCGCCCCGCCGGCCGTCACGGAAGTGAACGGCGTCAAGTTCGACAACGAGATCACGCTGCGCGGCAACAAGCTGCTGCTCAACGGTGCCGGTACGCGCTACAAGTTCGTCGTCAAGGTCTATGCGGCGGGCCTCTACGTGCCGGCCAGGATCTCGACCCCCGAGGCGGCCTGGGACACGAAGACGCCGCGCGCCTTCAAGGTCGTGATGCTGCGCGACATCGATGCCAACGAGCTGGGCAAGCTGCTCACCGACGGCATGCAGAAGAACGCCACCCGCGAGGAGTTCGGCAAGGCCATCCCAGGCACGCTGAAGCTGGCCGAGCTGTTTGCCGCGAAGAAGAAGCTGGTCGCGGGCGACAACTTCATCATCGAGTGGGCGCCCGGCATCGGCACCTCGGTGGTCATCAACGGCAAGCCCGAGTTCGAACCGGTCAAGGAGCCGGAGTTCTTCTCGTCGCTGATGAAGATCTGGTTCGGCAAGTCGCCGGCCGACTACCAGCTCAAGGACGCCCTGCTCGCCGTGCCGAAGTGAGCGGCGCGGCGGCTCAGGCCGCCAGCCGCTCGCGCATCGCGCCGATCACGGCCCGGTAGTCCGGCTGTCCGAAGATCGCGCTGCCGGCCACGAAGGTGTCGGCGCCGGCATCGGCCGCGGCGCGGATGTTGTCGGTCTTGATGCCGCCGTCGACCTCGAGCCGGATGTCGCGGCCGGTCGCATCGATCAGCTTGCGAACCTTCTCCAGCTTCTTCAGCGTGGAGGGGATGAAGCTCTGCCCGCCGAAGCCGGGGTTCACGCTCATCAGCAGCACCAGGTCGACCTTGTCGATCACCCACTCCAGCACGTCCAGCGAGGCGGCGGGATTGAACACCAGTCCGGCCTGGCAGCCGGCGTCGCGGATGGCCTGCAGGCTGCGGTCCACGTGGGTGCTGGCATCGGGGTGGAAGCTCACCAGGTCGGCGCCGGCCTTCGCGAAGGCGGCCGCCAGCGCGTCGACCGGCTGCACCATCAGGTGCACGTCGATCGGGACCCGGGTGCCATCGGCCTTCACCGCGTGCTTGCGCAGCGCCTCGCAGACCATCGGGCCGAAGCTCAGGTTGGGCACGTAGTGGTTGTCCATCACGTCGAAGTGGATCCAGTCGGCGCCGGCGGCGACGACGTTCTTCACTTCCTCGCCGAGCCGCGCGAAGTCGGCCGACAGCAGGCTGGGGGCGATGCGGTGGGTGCGTGAGGCGCTCATGGCACGAGTTTAGGCCCCCGCGCCAGCCCTCATTGCCGCGCGCCCCGGCGCTGGCTACGCTCGCGGGCCCATGCAAAGACCTGCCCCGCCCCCGGCCGAGATGAACGCCTTGCTGGCGCTGTGCAACGCCGGTCGCTGGGCCGACGCCGAGGCGACCGCCGCGCGGCTTCTGAAGCGCCGCCCGCAGGACGTCGCCCTGCACAACCTGCACGGCACGGCCTGCGCCGAGCAGGGCAAGCTCGAGGCTGCGGCCGCCAGCCTGCGTCGGGCCGCCGCGCTCGCGCCCGGCTCCCCCGAGCTTCAGTTCAACCTGGCGGTGACCTGCGGCCGGCTGGGCCGGCTCGACGAGGCCGTGGCCGGCTACCGCCGCGCCGTCGCACTGAAGCCCGACTTCGCCGTCGCCCACTACAACCTCGGCACCGCCCTCAAGGACCTGCAACGCCTCGACGAGGCGGCCGACAGCCTGGGCCGCGCGGTCGCGCTGCAGCCCGGCTATGCGGCCGCGCATGCCAATCTCGGCGCGGTGCGGCAGGCCCAGGGGCGCCTCGACGAGGCGGCGGCCAGCTACCGCGCGGCGCTGGCGATCGCGCCGAACGCCCGGGTCTTGCTCAGTCTCGCCTCGGCGCTGCGCGCCCAGGGCCGGCTCGACGACGCCATCGCCCGCCTGCGCGAGGCGATCGCGCTCGATCCGGCCTACGCGGACGCGCACAACAACCTCGGCGAGACGCTGTGGGACCAGGCCCGCGTCGACGAGGCCCTGGCCGCCTACCGCGCGGCCCTCGCGATCGACGCCGATCATGCCGAGGCGAACTACAACCTCGGCACGGTCCTCTACGACGCCGGGCAGCTGGGCGACGCGATCGCCTGCTTCGAGCGCTCGCGGCTGCGCGACTGGCAGGAGCGCCGGCTCTACTGCCTGTACAAGACCCAGCGCCACGACGAGTTCCGCGCGGCGCTCGCGCCGCTGCTCACCGCGCGTCCGCACCGCTCGCCCTTCCTGGCCACGCTCTCGGCCCATCACGCCGCCAACTTCGGCGAGGCCGACGCCTACGACTTCTGCCGCGCGCCGCTCGACTTCGTGCAGCACGCGCGCATCGCCGAGCTGGCCGAGCCCGGCAGCGCGCTGGCGGCCGAGCTGCTGCGCGACGTCGAGCATGCCGAGATCGCCGAGCGCAAGCAGGGCCGGCTGCACCACGGCATCCAGTCGGCCGGCAACCTGTTCAAGCGGCCGGAGCCCTCGTTCCGCCGGCTCGCGCAGCTGATCGAGGCCGCCGTCGCCGACTACCGCGCGAGCCTCGTCGACGCCGATTGCGAGTACGCGCGCGCCTTCCCGGCGCAGACCACCTTCAGCAGCTCCTGGTACGTGAAGATGCGCCAGGGCGGCCACCTCACCTCGCACATCCACGAGACCGGCTGGCTGAGCGGCGTGGTCTACCTGGCGATGCCGCCGCGCGCGCCCGGCAGTGAAGACGGCTGCATCGAGTTCAGCACCGACGGCGACGGCTACCCCAGGCGCCACGACGACTTCCCGCGCCGCGTCGTCGCACCCCGAGTCGGCGACATCGTGCTGTTCCCGTCCTCGCTGTTCCATCGCACGATCCCCTTCGCCGCCGACCAGGACCGCGTCTGCGTGGCCTTCGACATCGCGCCCGCCGGCTAGCTGCTGTCCCTAGAATCGGACGCATGGCCCGCCCCGCCCTCACCGTCAGCGTCGTCGCGCGCTACCTGCCCGAGCAGTCGGCCCCGGAGCAGCAGGCCTATGCCTTCGGCTACACGGTCACCATCGTCAACAGCGGCGACGTGCCGACCCAGCTGATCGGCCGCCACTGGCTGATCAGCGATGCCAGCGGCGACACCCAGGAGGTGCGCGGCCTGGGCGTCGTCGGCCACCAGCCGCTGCTGCAGCCGGGCGAGCAGTTCGAGTACCAGAGCTGGGCGCGCATCAAGGCGCCGCGCGGCCAGATGCGTGGCACCTACTTCTGCATGACCGCCGAGGCCGAGGCCTTCGAGGCCGAGATCCCGGCCTTCGAGCTGTCGCAGCAGTCCTCGCTCCACTGACGTTTCCAGGATGCGCAGCCCGATCCGCAGCCCGCACGGCTGGGACCTGACCGCGCTGCTCAACGCGGCCGACCCGCGCGCCAGCCAACCGGAGCGCCACCTGTGGCTGGTGCGCCTGCTCGAGTGGCTGCGCCATGCGCCGGCCGCCGAGACCGAGGCCGGCAGCGGCACGCCGCGGCCGGTGCTGCGCCTCAAGCACCTGCTGGGCGTGCTCGACCGCCACCCGGAGCACCGGCTCCGCGTCGTCGGCCTGCTGCGCGCCTTCCGCAGCGAGATCGACACCACCGCGCTGCTGGCCGACTTCGGCTTCGCGCAGCGCTTCGCGGTCTTCAGCGAGTTCGGCGAGCGGCTGCGGCTGCGGCTGCTGCCGGGCACGCCGGCGACGGCCGACCTGGCGCAGCTGTTCGGCCTGCTGTTCACCGAGCTCGACGACGCCGACTGGCTGCAGGCCATCGACGACGCGACCCTGGCCCGCGTGGCCGCGCTGTTCGCCCAGGCGCGCCCCGAGCCCGATCCGCCGCTCGGCTGGCGCGCGCCCTTCTTCGACGCGATCCTGATCCTGGCTTCGCAGGTCGGCGCCGCCGGCACGGCCGGCGCGATGCGGCTGCGCATGAGCCCGGAGCTGCTGACCGAGCAGCCGTTCCGGCAGCTGCTGCGCGTCAGCGAACGCCTGCGGGCCGCCGCCGAGGCCGGCGACGAAGCCACCGTGCTGCACGAGGCACAGTACCTGCGCGCGCTGCTCGGCGCCTGCCGCGAGGCCGCCGCCAGCATCAGCGGCCATCTGGAAGAACATGGCATCTCGGTCGACCTGGTGTTCCAGATCGACCAGCTGCGCCAGCGCACGTGGCGCATCGACGCCCTGCTGGCCTGCGTGCTGGCGCCCGCCGACACGGCCGATCCGCCGCGCGAGATCGTCCACCTGCTGGTCGAGCTGGTGCGCCTGGCGGCCGAGCGACGCAGCATCCGCGCCCTGTTCGCGCGCCAGTACTCGATGCTGGCGCGCCGCATCGCCGAGCGCAGCGCCGAGACCGGCGAGCACTACATCACCCGCACCCGCGCCGAGTGGCTGCAGATGCTGAAGAAGGCGCTGGGCGGCGGCGCGGTGATCGCCGGCACGACCTTCGCCAAGTTCGCGATCCTGGCGCTGGGCCTGTCGGCCTTCTGGGGCGGCTTCTGGGCCGGCGTCAACTACGCCGGCAGCTTCGTCGCGATCCACCTGCTGCACTGGACCGTCGCCACCAAGCAGCCGGCGATGACGGCCCCGGCGATGGCCGAGAAGCTGGACGACGTCGGCAACGACGCGGCGGTCGAGGACTTCGTCGACGAGGTCGCGCACCTGATCCGCTCGCAGACCGCCGGCATCGTCGGCAACCTGGCGATGGTCGTGCCGGTGGTGCTGGGCGTGCAGGCGCTGACGCAGGCGGTCTTCGGCGCGCCGCTGGTCGGCACCGAGACCGCCGGGCACGTGCTGCACGACCTGACGCTGCTCGGGCCCACGCCGCTCTACGCGGCCTTCACCGGCGTGCTGCTGTTCGCGTCCAGCCTGATCGCCGGCTGGGCCGAGAACTGGTTCGTGCTGCACCGGCTCGACAGCGCGATCCGCTGGAACCCGCGCATCCTGGCCTGGCTGGGCGCGCCCCGGGCCGAGCGCTGGGCGCTCTGGTGGCGCGCCAACGTCTCGGGCCTGGCCGCCAACATCTCGCTGGGCTTCCTGCTCGGCGTGGTGCCGGTGGTCGGCGCCTTCTTCGCGCTGCCGCTGGAGGTGCGCCACGTCACGCTGTCGACCGGGCAGATCGCGGCGGCCCTGGGGGCGATGGGCACGCAGGCGCTGCACGAGCCGGCGTTCTGGTGGTGCGTGGCGGCCATCCCGCTGACCGGGGCGCTGAACCTCACGGTCAGCTTCGTGCTGGCGCTGAAGGTGGCGCTGCGCTCGCGCGGCATCCGCGTGGCCGACCGCTCGCGGCTCTATGCCGCGCTGCGGCGGCGCCTGCGCACGCGCTTCGCGAGCTTCCTGCTGCCGCCGCGCGACACCCCCGCGCCGAAGGCGCCGGCGTGATCAGTCCCCGGGCTCGTCGTCGCGACGCTCGCCGCGGCGACGGCCAGAGAACATCGTCCACCAGACAATGAAGACGAGGCAGGCCAGGGCCCCCAGGGCCTCGAGCAACAGGAGTCCCATGCGTGTCCTATTGAAGCGCGGTCATTGGCTGGCGATGGTAGGCCTGCTGGCCGCATGCAGCACCGCGCCGCCACCGGCCCCGGCACCGGCGCCGACATCCGGCTCGTCGGCGCCGGCGCCGGCCGCTGCGCCGATCGAGCGCGAGAACGCGCGCTGGCAACCGGCCGCCTGGTCCGACCTGCCCGGCTGGGGGGCCGACACGCCGATCCACGCCTGGCCCGCACTGCTGCAGAGCTGCGCCAAGCCGGCCCCGGCGTGGACCGCGGCCTGCGCCAGCGCGAAGTCCCTCGCCGACCCGACCGATGCGCGCGTGCGCGACTGGCTGCAGCGCACGCTGCAGCCATTTCGGGTCACGGCGCCGGATGGCAACGGCGACGGCCTGATCACCGGCTACTTCGAGCCGCTGGTCGCCGCCTCGCGCACGCGCAGCAAGACCCACGGCGTGCCGCTGCACGGGCCGCCGGCCGCGCTGGGCGCGCGCAGGCCCTGGTACACGCGGGCCGAGATCGACGCGCTGCCGGCCGCGCGGGCAGCGCTCAAGGGCCGCGAGATCGCCTGGGTCGCCGACCCGCTGGACGCGCTGCTGCTGCAGGTCCAGGGCTCGGGCCGGCTCGTCGTGACCGAGCCCGACGGCAAGTCGCGCACCGTGCGGCTGGCCTATGCCGGCCACAACGACCAGCCCTACCAGTCGGTCGGCCGCTGGCTGGTCGAGCGCGGCGCCTTCACGCTCGAGCAGGCCTCGTGGCCGGCGATCAAGGCCTGGGCCCGCGCCAACCCCGGCCGCGTGAGCGAGATGCTCAACGCCAACCCGCGCTACGTGTTCTTCCGCGAGGAGCCGCTGGCCGATCCCGCCGTCGGCGCGGTCGGTGCCCAGGGCGTGCCGCTGACGCCGGGCCGCTCGATCGCCGTCGATCCGCGCGCCGTGCCCTACGGCACGCCGGTGTGGCTGGACACGACCGAGCCGCAGCTGCCCGCGGCCAACGCGGCCCGCGCGGCCGGCGGTGCGCCGCCCGCCGCGCGTCCGCTGCAGCGCCTGGTGCTGGCCCAGGACACCGGCAGCGCGATCACCGGCGCCGTGCGCGCCGACTACTTCTGGGGCTGGACCGAGGGCGCCGAGGACTACGCCGGCCGCATGAAGCAGCCGCTGAAGATGTGGGTGCTGTGGCCCCGGCCCTGAGAACGACGAGCCCATGCACACCTCCGGCCCCGTCGACCCCGGACGCGCGATCGACTGGAGCCTGACCTCGGCCGACTACGCCGCGCACCGCCCCGGTCCGCCGGTGCGGCTGTACGAGATGCTGGCGGTCCTCGGTGTCGGCCTGCCCGGCCAGCGGCTGCTCGACATCGGCACCGGCACGGGCCTGGTGGCGCGCGAGTTCGCGCGGCGCGGTGCGCGCGTCTGCGCCACCGACCTCGCCGCCGGCCAGATCGAGGTGGCGCGTGCCGAAGCGGCACACGAGGGCCTCGCGATCGACTTCCGGGTCGCACCGGCCGAGGCCTGCCCGCACCCGGACGCAAGCTTCGACGTCGTGACCGCGAGCCAGTGCTGGATGTACTTCGACGTCGAGCGCACCTGCGCCGAGCTGCGGCGAGTCCTCGTGCCCGGGGGGCGCCTCGTCACGACGCACTTCAGTTGGCTGCCCGGCGCCGACGCGGTGGCGCGCGCCAGCGAAGCGCTGGTGCTGCAGTTCAACCCGGCCTGGCGCGGCGCCGGCTGGTCGGGCGAGGTGCCGGCGATCCCGGCCTGGTCGGTCGGCCGCGCCGAGGTGCAGTCGATGTTCTGGTTCGACGTGGACGTGCCCTTCACGCACGACAGCTGGCGCGGCCGCATGCGCGCCTGCCGCGGCGTCGGCGCCACGCTGGCGCCGGCCGAGGTCGCGGCCTTCGACGCGGCGCATGCCGAACTGCTGGCGCGCACGGTGCCGCCGGCGTTCACCGTGCGCCACCGTGTCGACGCCCACCTGCTGCACCTGGTGTAGGGCCTGTTCACGCCACCCGCACCTCGATGCGCCGCGGCTGGGCGTGCTCGGCCTTCGGGATGCGCAGCCTCAGCACGCCGTTCTGGCACTCGGCGCTGACACGTTCGGTGTCGAGTTCCTTGCTCAGCGTGAAGGTCCGGCGGAAGCGCGGCGTCGGCAGCTCGATGTGGCTGGCGTCCATGCCCTCCGGCAGCGACAGGCGGATCTCGCCCTCGATCGTCAGCGCGTCGGTCTCGACGCGCACCTGCACCTGGTCCTTGGGGACCCCGGGCAGGTCGGCGTAGAGCGTGATGCCCGAGGCGTCCTCGACGACGTCGACCGGCGGCCGCATCGCGGCCTCGGGCTGCGCGCCCGGCGCGCCGGGGGACTCGGCGGGCTGGCGCCGGGAGGGGGTGGTCAGGGTGTCACTCATCGCGTTCTCCTCGACTCGGTCAATGCACTTCGATGCGCCGCGGTTGCGGCGCGGCCAGGCGGGCGACGCTGACGCGCAGCACGCCGTCGCGGTAGTCGGCCGTCACCTGCTGCGGGTCGATGTCCTCGGGCAGGCTGACGACGCGGCGGAAGCGTCCCGCATAGCGTTCGTTGATGTGCACCACGGCCTGCGGCCCGCCCTGGCCGCCGTCCGCCGGCAGGTCGGCCTTGCGCTCCGCCGCCAGGCTCAGCAGGCTGCGGTCCAGCTGGACCTCGATGCTGGCCGGATCGAGGCCGGGCGCGAAGGCGTAGATCTCCACCGACTTCGGCGTGCTGCCGACGTTGAGCGCGGGGAATCCGCTGGCGGTCGCGCCGCGGATGCTCGGCGTCAGGCCCAGCGCCTGCTGCATGTCCTGCTGGAGCCGGTCGAGCTCCTGGAAAACGTCGCGGGGGAAGAGGGTCCGGTACATGGCGGGTCTCCTTTCGAGAAGTCAAAAGGGGCCGGCGCCGCGGCGGGCGCCGGCAGGCTGCATGCGATCGCGAGCGGTGAGATAGCGGCGGCGGCGGCGGTTTCAAGGCCCCGACCGGCCGCCACCCCGCGGCCCGGCCGGGCGGCTCAGGACAGCAGCGACTCCGCCATCGCCTCGTCGACCGACGCCGCCGGCGCGCAACGCGCCTCGATCTGCTCGGCCAGGTAGAGCGCGTCGCGCGCCACGCCGGAGAAGCGGCCCGAGCCCCAGGTGTGCAGCCAGGGCAGGCCCAGGAAGTACAGCCCCGGCTGGCGCGTCACGCCGCGCACGTGGCCGGGGTGGCCGCGGCCGTTGAAGACCGGCACGTCGAGCCAGCCGAAGTCGGGCTGGAAGCCGATGCACCAGACCACCGCACCGATGCCGGCCTCGCGCAGGTTCAGGCGCGTGCGCTCGGCCGGCGGCTCCCACACCGGCGTGTAGACCGAAGGCGGCGGCGCGGCGATGCCCATCCTGTCGATGTACCTGTCGATCGAGGCGTTGATGCCGTTGTAGATGCGGTCGGCGTGCTCGAGGTTGGCGCGCAGGTCGGGGTTGAACAGCAGCGTGTCGCCTTCCAGTCCGGTCAGCAGGCCGTAGAGCTCCATGCCTTCGGCGGCGAACTTGCGCAGGTCGATGTCGCGCCCGCCGTCGCGGCCGGTGACGTAGTGGTTGGTGTTGTCGCGCACGCCCTCGCGCAGCGGGTGCTCGTGCACCGGCATGTCGTAGTAGCCCATGTCGGCCAGCCAGTCGACCACGTCCTTGCCGCGGTAGAAGCGCGCGCAGCGCGGCGCGTCGCCGGTGGCCAGCACGACCTGGCGGCCGGCCAGGTGCAGGTCCTCGGCGATCTGCGCGCCCGACTGGCCGTTGCCGACCACCAGCACCTTGCCCGGCGGCAGGGCCTGTGGGTTGCGGTACTGCTCGGAGTGGATCTGCAGCAGCCCGGCCGGCAGCCGTTCGGCCAGGCGCGGGATGATGGGCAGGTGGTAGCCGCCCGAGGCGACCACCACCTGGTCGGCGCTGAAGCCGCCCTGCGAGGTCGCGATCTCGAAGCCGCCGCCGGCGCGCGGCGCCACGCGCTGCACGGTCACGCCGCTGCGCAGAGGCGGGTTCACGTGGTGCACGAAGCCTTCGAGCCAGGCGACGATCTCGTCCTTCTTCATGAAGCCGTGCGGGTCCGGGCCGGCGTATTCCCAGCCCGGCAGCTTGCACTGCCAGTTGGGCGTGACGAGGCAGAAGCTGTCCCAGCGCTGCGTGCGCCAGGTGTGCAGCGGGCTGCGCTTCTCGATCACGAGGTGCTCGATGCCGCGCTGCTGCAGGTAGTGGCTCAGCGACAGGCCGGCCTGGCCGCCGCCGATGACGGCGACGGGGATGTGTTCGGGGCTGGGGGTCGTCATGGCTCGTCCTCAGTGCTCTTCTTCGTCGAAGCGCAGCACGTGCACCTCGCCCTGTGCGCCGTAGCGCGCGGCGTCGGCCTCGATGCGCGCCAGCTGGTCCATCGCCATCGAGCAGGCGAAGCCGAACTTCGCGCGCACGCGCTCGGACGCGATGTGCAGGGCCTCGCGGCTGCGCTGCAGGAAGTCCGGCAGCGCGTAGGCGGTGCCGGGGACGAAGTAGTCCTTGATCACCAGCGACGGCGAGTAGCAGCGGCTCTCGCGCCCGTCGGGCCAGCGCAGGTGGAAGTGCATCGCGGGCATGGCGGTTCCCGGATCGCGGTCAGGCGCCCGCCGCGGCCGGCTCGCGGGCCGGGGCCGCCGCCAGCAGCTCGCGGTACAGCGCCACGTGGCGCAGCGCGCTAGCCGCCCAGCCGTGGCGCCGGCAGACGGCCGGCACGCCCTGCGCCAGGGCCTGTCGATGCCGCGGGTCGCCGGCGGCCGCCTGCATGGCCCGCGCGATGGCCAGCGGGTCGGTGGGATCGGCCCAGCAGACCGCTGGCTCGTCGGCGGCCAGGTACTCGGTGAACGGCGCGAGCCTGGACACCACGACCGGCGTGCCGCAGGCCAGCGCCTCCAGCACGACGAGGCCGAAACCCTCGCGCAGCGAGGCCATCACCAGTGCGTCGGCGGCGCGCATCAGCGCCGGCATGTCCTCGTCGGGCACGGTGCCGGTGATGACGACCGGACGCCCCGGCCCGACGGCCAGGCCGCTGGCCGCCAGCGCGGCGGTGAACTCGGCGCCGTAGCGGTCGTGGTCCAGCAGGCTGGCGCCGCCGGCGATCACCAGCTGCGCTTCGGGCTGCACGGCATGGACGGCCGCGAAGGCCTGCAGCACGCGCACCGTGTTCTTGCGCTCCTCGATGCCGCCCACCGCCAGGAAGACCGGCGCGGCCGGCCCGCCGCGCAGGCCCCAGCGCCGCGCGACGCGGGCGTCGGCCGCGCTGCGCGCGCGGCCGTAGCGGCGCAGGTCGACGCCGTTGCGGACCCGCACCGCATCGACACCATGCTCGCGCCGCAGGATCTCGCACCACAGGCGGCTGACGCACAGCACGCGACTGGCCTGCAGGAAGGCGCGCTGCTGCCAGGCCATCACGCGCGCGTCGTCGAAGTGGTCGAGGTGGTGGACGGTGCGCACGAAGCCGGCGATCAGGCCGCGCTCGCGCAGCGTCGCCAGCGCATTGCCGCCGATGCCGTCCTGTGCGTGCAGCACGTCCCAGGGCGCCTCGGCCAGGCGCGGCGCGAGGTGGTCGATGTAGGCGTCGCGGCGCGCGGCCACCATGCCCGCCACGTCGTGCGGGGCCGGGCCGACCGGCACCAGCTCGACGCGGCAGCGGCTGGGCCGGAACAGGCGCTGGCCGGGCTGGGCCGGGGCCAGCACGGTCACGTCGTGGCCGGCCTCGTGCAGCGCGTCGGCCAGCTCCAGGGTGTGCACCACGCCGCCGCGCGGATTGACCGAGTGCGTCAGCAGCGCGATGCGGAGCCAGCGTTCAGCCATGGACCGCCTCTTCTTGCGGCGCCGGCGCACGCGCCCCGATGAAGGCCTGCGCCGCGAGGTCCCACAGCAGCGTGCGGGCCGCGCCGTCGCGCAGCAGCAGCCGCGGCTCGGCGCTCACGTGCCCGACCGCCGCGCAGGCGATGTGCCGGGCCGCGAAGTGCTGCGCCACGGCGGCGACCTGCGCCGGCCGCACGCTGAACACGTAGCCGAAGCTCGGGAAGGACTGCAGCCAGCGCAGCAGCGGCACGCCGGCCGGCCGCGGGATCGCCTGCACGTCGATCACGCCGCCGACGCGCGAGCACTCCAGCAGCATCAGCGCGGTGCCGACGGCGCCCGCCATGCTGATGTCCTTGGCGGCGTCGCACAGGCCAGCCTCGGCCAGCTGCGGCAGCAGTTCCAGGTCGCCGCGCAGGCGCTCGGCCGGGGCCGAGGTCGAGGCGTCCCAGTAGGGCTTGGGTTCCTGGTAGGCGCCGCGCAGGTCGATGGCCATCATCAGCGTGTCGCCGGGGCGCGCGTCGAAGCTGGTCAGCAACCGGTTCGCGCGGCCGAGGATCGCGACCGCGAGCTGGCCGCCGGGCGCCTGGTGGTTGCTGTGACCGCCGACGATAGGGATGCCGTAGCGCTGCGAGGCCGCGGCCAGGCCCTGCAGGATCTCGCGGCCGGGCGACATGCCGCGGCTCCACAGCGCGTCGACGACCGCGACCGGTCGACCGCCCATCGCGGCGATGTCGCTGGCGTTGACCATCACGCCGCAGTAGCCCGCGAACCACGGGCTGTCCTGCACGAAGTCGTCGACGAAGCCCTCGATCGCGAACAGCAGGTAGCCGCCGTGGCCGTCGGGCAGGGCCGCGCAGTCGTCGCCGATGGCGACCGCCTGGGCCAGGTCGGCGCTGCCGCCGGGCAAGGCCGTCGCGAGCGTCGTCAGCACGTCGCTGATGTCGCGCTTGTGCGCGAAGCCGCGGCCGCGCAGCAGCGCCGCCGCGAGCGCGTCGAGTTCGTCCTGGCTCAGCACCGCGTCCATGGCGCGAAACGTTCAGGCCGACGCGCGCGCACGGCTCTGCGCGACGTAGCCGGTCAGCGGATCGTGGCAGGGCGGGTACTGCGCCAGGTCGGCCTGCATGAAGCAGTGCGGGCGGCCGTGCAGGGTCACGTCGCGCAGCCAGAGCCAGCCCAGCTTCTCGAACATCGGCCGGTTCTGCGATTGCACGTGGGCCAGGAAGAGCCGCGCGCCGCGCGCATGGGCGCTGGCGACCGCCAGGCGGATCAGCGTGGCGCCCAGGCGCCCGTGGTGGCGGAAGTCCGGATGGACCGCGAGCCGCGAGCCCCACCACACGCCCTCCTCACCCTCGCCCCGGGCCGCGTGGATGCGCACCGTGCCGACCACCTGGTCGCACATGCCGCCGACGCAGGACAGCGCCACCAGCGGCTGTGCGTGGGCGTCGATCGCATCGAGGTCATCGCCCTCGAACACGCCCTGCTCGGCGCAGAAGACCTGGCGGCGCAGCTGGCGCGCCTCGGCGATCTCCCAGCCGCTGTCGGCCCACTTCACGCGGAACTCGCAGGGCACGAAGGCCGTCGGCAGATCACACAGCGGCTCGAGGACGGCGCTCATGACTCGTACACCGACAAGGACGAACACGCCCCGCACTTGCCGCAGCCGGCCTTGATGTCGCTGGAGCGCAGCTTCGCGACGGCGACCATCGCCCCCAGCGGCTCGAGCAGCGCCTTCATGAATTCGGGCGACGGCGGCGCGTGGTCCTCGAGCGGCGTGCCGCTGATCGGCACGAAGGGCACGACGAAGGGATAGACGCCGAGCGCCAGCAGCCGCTCGCAGGTCGAGAGGATCGCCTCGCGGGTGTCGCCCAGGCCGGCCAGGATGTAGGTCGAGACCTGGCCGCGGCCGAACACGGCG
>Ga0268299_1001486_pt1 | contig 40299 bp, 33 predicted proteins | sample NOBtaG_FD_193484 | JGI IMG/M metagenome (GOLD analysis project Ga0268299, IMG submission 193484) | Activated sludge microbial communities from bioreactor in Nijmegen, Gelderland, Netherland - NOB reactor | ecosystem: Engineered > Bioreactor > Aerobic > Activated sludge | place: Netherlands... | reverse complement strand
GGCTCCCGACCGAGGATCGGCAGCTGCTCCGGCAGCGCTACCAGGGCAAGGCTCGCGCGGAGGAACTGGCCCAGCAGGACGGCGCGAGTCGGCGGACGCTGTTCCGCAAGCTCGACCGCATCCGTCGGGTGCTGCACGAGTGCATCAACCGGCGGACGGCGGGGGACGCCGTTTGAGTCCGGGAGACAGCCCCTGGCGTCGGCGGGCCGGCGGCGGGTAGAATGCCAGCTCCCGCCAGCGTCCCCGCAGTCGAGGAGTCGGCATGTCGGCCCGCAGCATCGTTCTCGTCGCGCTCGTCTTCGTCGCGGTCGTCGCCGCCCAGCCGGTGCCGCCGGACCACGCCGCGAAGATGGCCGCCAGCCAGCGCCTCTTCGCCGAGACGGTCCGGCCGTTCCTCGTCGCGAAGTGCCTCTCCTGCCACGGCGGCGGCGACAAGACGCGCGGCGGCTTCGACCTCGCCACGCGCGAGGCGCTGCTCAAGGGCGGCGACCGCGGCGCGGCCGTCGTCCCGGGCAAGAGCAAGGAAAGCCCGCTCCTCGACTACGTCGCCCACCGCAAGGAGCCGCACATGCCGCCGAAGACGCTGCCGCCGCCGGCCGAGGTCGTCGAGGCCCTCGCGAAATGGATCGACCTCGGAGCCGCCTACGACAAGCCGCTCGTCGATAAGGTCGTCGTCGGCAAGAAGCCGCTTACCGTCACCGATAAGGACCGCGACTACTGGGCCTACCGCAAGCTCGCTCCGCTCGAAATCCCAAATCTCAAATCACAAAGCTCAAACAATCCGATCGATGCGTTCATCCTGGCGAAACTGGAGGCGGCGGGGGTCAAGCCGGTCGGCGAGGCGGACCGGCGGACGCTGATCCGGCGCGTGACCTTCGACCTGACCGGCCTGCCGCCGACGCCGGAGGAGGTCGAGGCGTTCGTCGCCGCGCCGGACGGCGAGAAGGCGTACGAGGCGGTGGTCGATCGCCTGCTCGCGTCGCCGCACTTCGGCGAGCGCTGGGCGCGGCACTGGCTCGACCCGGTCCGCTTCGCCGAGAGCCACGGCTTCGAGCACGACTACCTCCGCCCGCACGCCTACCACTACCGCGACTTCGTCATCAAGGCGTTCAACAAGGACCTGCCCTACGACACGTTCGTCCGCTGGCAGCTGGCGGGGGATGAGATCGCCCCGGACGACCCGCTCGCCCTGGCGGCGACCGGCTTCCTCGGGGCCGGCGTCTTTCCGACGCAGATCACCAACCGCGAGGCGGAGCGCATCCGCTACGACGCGATGGACGACATGCTCGCGACGACCGGCCACGCGATGCTCGCCCTGACGGTCGGCTGCGCCCGCTGCCACGACCACAAATACGACCCGATCCCGGCGAAGGACTACTACCGGATGCTCGCCTGCTTCACGACGACCGTGCGTGCCGAGATCGACGTCGATCTCGGCACGCCGGCCCAGAAGCAGGCGACGGCGGCGTTCGAGGCCCGGCTCGCCCCGCTCGCGGCCGACGTGAAGGCGTTCGAGGAGAAGGAACTGCCCGGCCGGTTCGTCGCCTGGGTGGCCGAGCAGAAGCAGGCCGGCACCCAGCCGCCGACGATCGCCGACGCGAATACGAAAAACGGCTTCCTCGCCGTCTGGGACGGCAAGCAGACGCTCGACAAGCTGCCGGCCGCGCAGCGGGCGGCGGTGCTGAAGTGGTTCGCGCCGCAGGACGCCGGCTGGAAGGAGCGGCAGGCGAAGGTCGCCGCCGTGGAGAAGGACCGGCCGAAGGACACGCGGGTGAAGATGCAGGTGTGCGGCGAGGGCGTCAAGCCGATGCGGCACCACACCGCCGACGGCGCGATCCCGGACTTCTACCCGCAAACGTTCCAGCTCCAGCGCGGCGACGTGGCCCAGCGCGACGGCGTCGCCGAGGCCGGCTTCCTCCAGGTGCTCAGCCGCCACGCCGACGGCGACAAGCACTGGCAGGCGGCGAAGCCGGACGGGGCGAAGACGTCGTACCGGCGGACGGCCCTGGCGAACTGGCTGACCGACCGCGAGCACGGAGCCGGGGCGCTGCTCGCCCGGGTGATCGCGAACCGGCTCTGGCACCACCATTTTGGCCGGGGCCTCGTCGCGACGGTGAACGACTTCGGCCTCCAGGGCGACGCGCCGACGCATCCGGAGCTGCTCGAATGGCTCGCCGGCGACCTCGTCGCGCACGGCTGGAGCCTGAAACACCTGCACAAGCGGATGGTGATGAGCCAGGCATACCGCCGCGCCGGCACGACGACGCCGGAGGCGTTGAAGGCCGACCCGGACAACCGGCTGTGGTGGCACCGGCCGCGCCGCCGGCTGGAGGCGGAGGCGATCCGCGACAACCTGCTCGCCGTCGGCGGCGTCCTTGACCGGACGCCGTTCGGCCCCGGCACGCTCGACGAAGGGATGAAACGGCGGAGCATCTACTTCACGGTGAAGCGGAGCCAGCTCATCCCGACGTTGCAGGTGTTCGACTGGCCGGACACGCTGACCAGCGCCGGCGTCCGCCCGGTGACGGTCGTCGCGCCGCAGGCGCTGCTGTTCCTGAATAGCCCGCACGTCCGGACGGCGGCGACCGGCCTGGCCGGCCGGCTGCGCGACGCGGCGACGCGCGACCTCGGCGCGGCGGTCGAGCAGGCGTACCAGATCGCGTTTGCCCGTCCACCGCGTGACAAGGAGAAGGCCGAGGGCGTCGCGTTCCTGACGGCGTTGCGCGAGTCCCGAAAGGGCGACCTCGACGCGGCGCTGACCGACTACGCCCAGGCGCTGCTGGGCCTGAACGAGTTTATCTACGTGGAGTGAGCACGGCCCTCGGTGTTACGGCCCACAAGCCCAGGCGTTGCAACGCCTGGGGCACCGCGCACTCAACGACTCCCCCGGCGGCGATCCGCGGCTCCCCTACTCCGCCTTCCCGAACAGGTCCGCCCGTACCCGGTCGCGTTCGCGGTCGATCTGTTCTGGGATCGCCCCGAGGTCGCGCAGCACCGCCTCGGTCATCGCCAGGGCGACCTCGCCCTCGCCGGTGTAGACCTCGTCCGCGCCGGCCTCGCGCAGCCCGGGCCGCTCGCGCAGGTACGCCGCCCGCACCAGCACCCGGATGTCCGGGTTCAGTTCGCGCGCCAGGCGGATCACCTCCGACGCGGCGCTCAGCCCGGACGAGCTGAGGATCAGCGTCGCCGCCCGGGCGACCCCGGCAGCTTCGAGCGTCTCGCGGTGGCCGGCGTCGCCGTAGACGGCGCGCGTCCCCTCGTCGTTCAGGCGGGTGACCGTCTCCAGGTTCAGCTCGACCACCGTCGGGACGACGCCGTTGTCGCGCAGCAGGCGGCAGACCGTCCGGCCGACCGGGCCGTAGCCGACGACGACCGCCCGGTGCGCCTCGTCCGCGTCGGGGTGGTGGCCGCCCGACGCCAGGGCCGGGGCCTCGCGCCGCGCGAGCCAGCGCCACAGGTGCGGCCGGCGGGCCAGCCACGCCTCGACCGGTCCGACGAGCCGGTACAGCAACGGGTTGATCGCGATCGAAAAGATCGCCACCGCGACGAGCGGGCTGCGCGCCTCCATCGGGAGGACGCCCTGGCGGGCCCCGACCTCGGCGAGGATGAACGAGAACTCGCCGACCTGGGCCAGGGCGACCGCGACCGCCACGCCGACCCGCAGCGGGTAGCCCAGCACGAGGACGATGAGCAGGGCGGCGATCGGCTTGCCGAGCAGGACGACCGCCGCCGTGCCGAGTATCGCCCCCGGGCTGCTGAAGAGGGCGGCCGGGTCGAAGAGCATCCCGACCGAGACGAAGAACAGCACCGCGAACGCGTCGCGCATCGGCAGGGCCTCCGCCGCGGCGCGCAGGCCGAACGCCGACCGGCCGACGACCATCCCGGCGAGGAACGCCCCCAGCTCCATCGACACGCCGAAGTACGTCGTCGCCCCGACGGCGATGCCGAGGGCGACGACGAGGACGGTCAGGGTGAACAGCTCGCGCGACCGGGTCGCCGCGACGTGCGTCAGCACCCACGGGATGACCCGGCCGCCGACGAGGGCGACGATCGCGACGAAGGCGGCGATCTTCATCCCGGCTAGGACGAGCGCATAGGCGAGCGACGGCGCGGCGGCCGCTTCCATCGGGCCTCCGAGGGCGACCGCGCCGGCCCCGCCGGTCGCAAAGAGGAAGGCCGGGTTCGCCCCGCCGGCCGGCGGCACCGGGAACAGGGCCGGCAGCAGGACGAGGATGACGACAGTGAACAGGTCCTCGACGACGAGCCAGCCGACGGCGACGTGGCCGGACGGCGTGTGCAGGTCGTTGTTGTCCGCCAGGACGCGGGTCAGGACGACCGTGCTCGCCACCGACAGGGCCAGTCCGTAGACGATGCCGGCGATCCAGCCCCAGCCGACCGCCCAGCCGAGGACGCCGCCGAGGGCGGTCGCGACCAGGCTCTGGACGACCGCCCCCGGGACGGCGACGCCGCGCACCGCGAGCAGGTCCTCGACGTGGAAGTGTAGGCCGACGCCGAACATGAGCAGGACGACGCCGACGTGGGCGAGCTGGGCGGCGACGCCCTCGTCCGCGACGAAGCCGGGCGTGTGCGGCCCGACGGCGATGCCGGCGAGCAGGTAGCCGACGATCGGCGACAGGCCGATCCGTTGCGTGATGTACCCGAAGAACAGGGCGACGCCCAGGCCGCCGGCCAGGGTCGGCATCAGGTCGATTCCGTGGGCCATCGCCGTGTCCTCCGGGGTACGTGGGTCGAGGTTACGCCAGGTCGCCGAGCGGGAAGTCGAAAGTCGGCGGCGCGTCCGGCTCGCCGCCGAACGTGAGCCGGAGCCGCTGCCAGAACGTCAGGCCGGCGCGCCAGCGGCCCAGGCCCTCGCGGAGCCGGTCGGCGAGCGGGTGGCCGTCCGGGCCGATCTCGCCGAGGACCCACTTCGCGCCGGGCAGGTTGCCGGTCGCGAGCAGGGCCGCGGCGTAGTTCGCCCGGAAGACGGCCGGCACGTCCTGGCGCAGGACGACGCCGCCGTTGGCGAGGACGAGCGGGGCGAACACCTCGACCGCCCCGGCGGCGTGGCCGAGGCGGAGCTGGCAGACGCCGCGCGCGGTCTGGAGCCAGGGCGAGGCGTTCTTCTCCTTGCCGAGCAGGGCCAGGGCATCGGCCGGCTTCCCTTCGGCCAGCAGGCCGTTGACCTGGCCAAGGACGCCGGCGAGGTCGGCCGGCCATTGCGAATCCCGGCGCGGCGCGGCGGCCGGCCCGGCGGTGTTCAACTGGGTCATGGTACGCCCTCCTTCGGGGGGAACGTTCTCTTCGTGGGTCGGAAATGAGACGACGCGGCGAGCCGGGGCTCGGACGGTCCCGAGTCCCGCGCGCCGGGGCACGGCGGAGTCGGCCGGTCGGCTCAGGTCGTCCAGGTACAGAAGAGGACGTGACGGGGAGGGAGGTTGCCGCCAGGCGAACGGGGCCGCCCGAACGGTGCCGGGCCGGAGCCGAAAGGCGGCGCGGAGACGCCGAGGGGCGCGGCCGGGGTGAGCGTCGGCGTGCCGGACTCGCGCGGCGGCGTGGCGGTCTGGAGGACGGGGCACGGCCCCAGCCGCGGCGCGGCCGGGTCGGCCCAGGTGGCGGTGTTCGGCCCAATGCGCGCGACCGCCGGGTCGAGCGAGGTCGGCAGGGACAGGAGTGTGGCGGCGAGTACGAGCAAGTCGGGCCCTGGTGCGCTGTCGGATCGGGACCACCCTGGCCGCCCAGGGTACGAGGCCATTGTACCGCCGGGGCTCCTCCCGGCCCAGCGGAAGAAATCGGGCTCGCCCTCGCGGCCGGGGCGCGGTAGGGATGGGGACACGACGGCTTTCGCGTTCCGCTGTGGTCGCTATCGGGTCGAGGCATGGAAACGTTCGACGTGATCTTGGTCGGGGCGGGCAGCGCCGGGTGCGTGCTCGCCCGGCGGCTGAGCGAGGAGCCGGCGTGCCGGGTCCTGCTCCTGGAGGCGGGCGTGCCGGACCGGCACCGCGAGATCCACGTCCCGGCGGCGTTCTATCGCCTGTTCCGGAGCCGCTACGACTGGGCGTGCGAGACGGAGCCGGAGCCGCACCTCGCCGGTCGGCGGCTCTTCTGGCCGCGCGGCAAGGTTCTCGGCGGCTGTAGCTCGATCAACGCCATGATCTGGATGCGCGGCCACCCGGACGACTACGACGGCTGGGAGCGCCTCGGCAACCCCGGCTGGGCGTGGCGCGACGTGCTGCCGTACTTCCGCCGCGCCGAGGAAGGCACCGGCGGGCCGATGCCAGTTAGCGATCTTCTCTGTGTCGATGCCCTGTCACGGCGCTTCCTCGCAGCGTGTGGCGAGGTCGGCATCGCTGCGAACGACGACTTCAACGGCCCGCGTCAGGACGGGGCCGGGTTGTACAAAGTCACGCAGCGCGACGGCCGGCGGGCCAGCGCCGCCGTGGCATACCTCCGCCCCGCCCTGCCCCGCCGGAACCTCGTCGTCCGGACGGACGCCCCCGTTCGGCGCGTCGTCATCGAGGGCGGCCGGGCGGTCGGCGTCGAGTACACGCACCGTGGCAAGGCCGTCACCGCCCGGGCCGGCGAGGTGGTCCTGTGCGGCGGGGCGGTCCACTCGCCGCAGGTGCTGATGCTCTCCGGCATCGGCCCGGCGGACCATTTGGCGCAGGTCGGCGTCCCGGTCGTGGTCGATCTGCCGGGCGTCGGCGCGAACTTGCACGACCATCTCGCCGTCGGCGTCAACGCCGCCTGCTCGCCCCCGACGCTCGATGACATCGGCTTCTTCGACGTGGTGCGCTACCTGTTCAACCGGCGCGGCCGGCTGACGTCGAACGTCGCCGAGGCGGGGGCGTTCGTCCGCACGTCGCCGGACCTGGCCGCCCCGGACGTGCAGCTGTTGTTCGCCCCGGCGTACTTCATCCGGCACGGTTCCGTCCGGCCGAAGGGCAGCGGCTACACGGTCGGGGCGGTCGTCCTGCGGCCGAAGAGTCGGGGGCGCGTCTCGCTGCGTTCGGCCGACCCGTCCGCCGCGCCGCGTATCGAGGCGAACTACCTCGCCGAGTCGGACGACCTGGCGACGCAACTCGCCGGGGCGCGGCTGGCGCGGCGGTTGCTGCGCGCGGATGCATTCCGACCGGTGTGGCGCGGCGAGCACCTGCCCGGCGACGGGGTCGACGATGGGCCTGGCCTGGAGCGGTACGTGCGCGACTACGCCGAGACGCTGTACCACCCGGTCGGGACGTGCCGCATGGGCCGCGACCCGTTCGCGGTGGTCGATGCGGAGTTACGTGTTCACGGCGTGCGCGGCCTGCGCGTCGTCGATGCGTCGGTGATGCCGGCGATCCCCGGCGGCAACACGAACGCGCCGACGATCATGCTCGCCGAGAAGGCGGCGGATCTGATCCTGGACCGGGCCGGACCGGAGGCGGTAGAATAGGCCGCGACATCGCCTCGAGGAGGTCGGCCCGCGATGGTTCACCGCCAGGAGATCGACGGCTACCCCGGCACCCTCGCCGACCTGGCCCAGGCCCTCGGCGACCTGCGCTACGACGCCCTGGCGTCGTTCCTGCGGGCGCTCGCCGCCAAGCTGGAGGCCGACGCTGACGCCGACGCCGGGCGGAGTCGCCCGCGGCTGTCGGGAGAACTAAACCTCGCCGCCGAGGCCGTCGAACGCGCCTGGCGCATCTGCGCCCCGCGGATGGGAGAGTGACCCTTGCTTGCGCGTCGGGCTCCGTTCGCCACACTTTCGGAAGTTGACCCCGCCATGACACCGACCAGCCAGCCGACCCGTCGCCAACTCCTCGCCCGCTGCGGCGGCGGCTTCGGGGCCGTCGCCCTCGCCGGCCTCCTCGATGCCGCCGAGCCGGCGCTCAACCCCCTCGCCCCGAAGAAGCCACACTTCGCCGGCAAGGCGAAGGCCGTCATCTGGATCTTCGTCAACGGCGGCCACAGCCAGGTAGATACCTGGGACTACAAGCCCGAGCTCGCCCGCCGCGACGGCCAGGAGCTGCCCGGCTTCGACAAGACGACCGGCTTCTTCATCAACGACGTCGGCCCGCTCCTCAAGTCGCCGTTCGAGTTCGCCCAGCACGGCGACTGCGGCAAGTGGGTCTCGTCCCTCTTCCCGCACCTGTGCAAGCACGTCGATCGGATGGCGTTCCTCCACTCGCTCTGGAGCGAGTCGAACAACCACAGCCCGGCCCTGTTCATGATGAACGCCGGCCTGCCGCGCATGGGCTTCCCGAGCGTCGGCTCCTGGGTCACCTACGGCCTCGGCAGCGAGAACGAGAACCTGCCCGGCTTCGTCGTCATGTCCGACCCGAAGGGCCGCGGCCTGCCGAAAGGCAACGCGAGCAACTGGACGAACGGCTTCCTGCCCGGGGCGTTCCAGGGCACCTGGCTCAAGCCGACCGGCGACCCGATCGACAACCTCAAGCCGGCCGCCGGCGTCACCTCTGCCGACCAGCAGGCCCAGCTCGACCTGATGAGTCGGCTCAACCGGCTCCAGATCGACCAGGCCGGGGCCGATCGCGAGCTGGAGGCGCGCATCAAGAGTTTCGAGCTGGCCTACCGCATGCAGTCGGCCGCCCCGGACGCGCTCGACCTCGGCAAGGAGACGAAGGCGACCCAGGATCTGTACGGCGTCGGCCGGCCGGAGTGCGACCACGTCGCGAAGCAGTGCCTGATCGCGCGGCGGCTCGTCGAGCGCGGCGTCCGCTTCGTGCAGATCTACTCGGGGGGCATGGAGAACGAGCGGAGCTGGGACGGCCACCGCGACATCCAGGGCAACCACAGCCAGTTCGCCGGCGAGACGGACCAGCCGGTTGCGGCGCTGCTGACCGACCTGGCCCAGCGTGGCCTGCTCGACTCGACGCTGGTGATCTGGGCGGGCGAGTTCGGCCGGCTGCCGATCTCGCAGAAGGGGGCGAAGCCGGGCCGGGACCACAACCCGCACGCGAACACGGCCTGGCTCGCCGGCGGCGGCGTCAAGGGCGGCGTCAGCCACGGCGCGACGGACGAGGTCGGCTTCAAGGCGGTGACGGACCGCGTGGACACTCACGACTTCCACGCGACGATCCTGCACCTGCTCGGCCTCGACCACGAGCGGCTGACGTTCCTGCACAACGGCCGGCGCTACCGGCTGACCGACGTGCACGGCAAGGTCGTCAAGGCGGTCGTCGCCTGACCGCTCACGGGAAGTTGACCAGCACCGTCTGTCCGGCCTGGACCGGCACCGTCTTAGTCTGCTCGACCTGCTGCTGGCCGTCGAACCACTGCGCCCGCACCGTGTAGGTGTATGCAACGTTCGCCTCCAGCACCGGCGTCACGAACTGCCGGACCGTCCCGGTCTGCGTCATCGGCTGCTCCATCAGCCAGACCGTCGCGTCCGCCGGCACCGACACCGTCAGGCGGGCCTTCACCAGCGGGGCGGCCTGCACCGGCGGCGTCGCGAGGAATGGCCGGACCGGCTCGGTCACGATCCAGTTCTTGTGGTCGTACAGCCACGCCGGCCCCGGCACCGGGCCGGGGAAGTTCGCCAGGTTCGAGAAGCCGCCGCCCCGGCCGTAGTTGTAATACTCGGTGTACCGCCCGCCGCCGAAGTAGCCCCGGCTCTGGTCGTCGAGGTTATACCCGTAGTGGCCCGGGGCGAAGTGATCGACCGGGTACGGCCGGTTGCGGTAGTACTCGAGCCACCGGCCGATGAAGCCGCCCTCGGCGTAGGCGGTCGAGCCGGCGGTGACGACGAAGGCGACGGCGAGGAGGAGGCGGGTCTTCACGTTGCGCGACCTTGCGATAGAGTCCTAAGGGGTGGTCCGGTTTCTTGAACCTACCCGGCCGCCGGGCCACGCGCCGCGAATCCGCCGCGCTTTCACGCAACCGTCCCGCCCGTCGCCCGGCCGGCGCTGACAGGACCGACCCGGGCCGTCCAGAGCGGGGAGAACGGACCATGCGAAGAGTCGTCGTGGAAGGCAACCTCGCCGACGTGGACGGCGTCCGGCCCGGCCAGGTCCTCGTCGAGGACGGCACCATCACCGCCGTCGGCAACCTCGGCCTGCCGGTCGATCACGCCTTCGGCGACGGCTGCCTCGTCTTCGCCGGCATGGGCGACGTCCACATCCACGCCCGCGAAGATCCGACCGGCCACGAGACGTACAAGGAGACGTTCGCGACGGCGTCGGCCGCGGCGCTGCACGGCGGCGTCGTCCATGTCGCCGACATGCCGAACAACGTCGCCGCCCCGGTCGATGACGCGACCTACGCCGCCAAGGAGACGCTCCTGCTCGGCCAGGGGCTGCCGTGCGTTTACACCCTCTACGCCGGCGTCGGCCCCGGCACCCGGCCGCTGAGCCGCGACGTGCCGTACAAGGTCTACATGGGGCCGAGCGTCGGCCACCTCTTCTTCTCCGACCTGGAGCAACTCGAACAGACGCTGACCGCCTACGCCGGCAAGGCGGTCAGCTTCCACTGCGAGGACCCGGTCCTGCTGGAGAAGCACAAGGGGGCACCGACCCACGAGGCGCGCCGGCCGCCGGAGTGCGAGTTGAGCGCGACGCGGTTCGCCCTGCGCATGATCGAGCGGTTCGGCCTGTCGGGCAAGCTGTGCCACTACTCCGTCGGCGAGGGGCTGCCGCTCATCCGCGACGCCAAGGCGCGCGGACTGCGCGTTACGGCCGAGGTGACGCCGCACCACGTCTTCTTCGACACGGCGATGCTCACGCCGGCCAACGCGCCGTGGATGCAGATGAACCCGCCGCTGCGGAGCCCTTCCGACCGGGCGGCGATGCTCGACGCCCTTCGCGACGGCACCGCCGACTACCTCGCGACGGACCACGCCCCGCACACGGTCGCTGAGAAGATGAAGGGCGTCTCTGGCCAGCCGCACCTGGACACGTTCGGCGGCTTCGCGACGTGGCTGCTCGTCGAGGCGGGCTTCACGCCGGAGCGCGTCGCGGCGATCTGTTCGGCGAACCCGGGCGAATTCGTCCGGCCGTATCAACGCGAGCGGTTCGGCCGGCTGTTACCAGGCTTCGTCGGCTCACTGACGGTTCTCGACCTGCGCCGGCCGTGGACGGTGCGGCGGGACGTGTTACAAACGAAATGCGCCTGGAGCCCGTTCGAGGGCACGACGTTTCCCGGCCGGGTCGCGGCGGTGTTCGTCCGCGGCGAACGGCTGGCCGGGTCGAGCGACTGATCCTGGCGAGCCATGGGCGTGAGCCCCCGGAGGACACCCTTCGGCGACAGAAGGCGGACCTCCGGGGGCTCACGCCCCCGGCTCGCCAAAGCAACTCGGAGACTGCGACATGGCCCGGAAGAAGTCGCCCGCCGTGGCGCTGCTGAGCGAGCTGGCCGACGCGGGCGAATGGCCCGAGCCGGACCTGCTCGACCGGATCGTCGCCCTCGGCGACGCCGCCACGCCGGCCGTCCTCGCCGCCCTGCCGTCGGCGCAGCCGCCGACGCGCGGTTATCTCCTCGGCTTGCTAACGGTTCTTCCCCCCAGCGGCGACGCCGTCGCGCCGCTCGTCGCACTACTCGACGCTGGCGTCGCGGAGGAGCTACTACCGCGGGCGATCGCCCACCAGGGTGCCGCCGCCGTTGAGCCGCTCCTTGCCGTGGCGAAGTCCGACCGCCTCGACGGCTTCGGCCGCGGCCTGGCGGCGCAGCTCGCCCTGGCGTGCGCTGCCGACGTCGGGGAGGTCTGCGTCGAGTTGCGCGGCCTGCTCAAGGGGTTCCTCGATCGGGGCGACGCCCTGACGGAGGACGAGCGCGACCTGGTCTGTTCGCTCGCCCTCGACCTGGCCCAGATAGGCGACCGCGCCGCCGGGCCGCTCCTGCGCCGGGCGGCGAAACTCGGCCACGGCGGCCTGACCAGCCTGGCCGAATTGACCGGCCTTCTCGACGCCCCGCCACCGGGCGACGAGCCGCCGCTGGAATGGCTCGCGGAATATCGCGAGCGCTTCGACGAACAAGGCTACGAGGAGTTCGACAAGGCCGAGGAAGCCGGGCCGAGAAATCCGTGAACTGCGTCCTTGCCTCACGGCTCCGGCCCGGGAATAATCAACCCTTGAGCATGTCTTCCACGCCGGCCCGTCTCCGGGTCGGAGGGTTCGGTTTCGCAACGCGAGGGACCCGATTCATGGCCGATACGCTTCCGCCTCTGGACAAGGTCGACCCGGCGCAAGCCTGGCAGCCGTGGCAGCCGAGCGACAAGGAACCGTGGGACCTGAAGTGGGCCGGCCACCTCTACCGCCGGGCGGCGTTCGGCGGCAGCCCAGCCGAGCTGAAGTCCGCCGTCGAGAAGGGCCACGCCGCGACGCTCGACCTGCTCCTCTCCGGCCAGCCGGGGGCCGCCCGGCTGACCGACTTCCTCAACGCCGAGGGCGTCAAGATCGCCAAGCGCTTCAACCCGAATAGTGGCTTCGGCGAGGTCAAGCCGGAGCCGCACGAGGTCCGCGCCTGGTGGCTGTACGTCATGCTCAACAGCGGCCACCCCTTCCGCGAGAAGATGACGCTGTTCTGGCACAACCACTTCGCGACGAGCATCGCCAAGGTGACCTACGCCGTGCCGATGGTGCGGCAGAACATCCTCCTCCGCAAGCACGCCCTGGGCAAATTCGGTCCGTTCCTGCTCGAGATGTCGAAAGACCCGGCCATGCTCATCTGGCTGGACTCGAACAGCAACCTCAAGGGTCACCCGAACGAGAACTACGCCCGCGAGGTGATGGAGCTGTTCAGCCTCGGCGTCGGCAACTACACCGAGAAGGACATTCAGGAGGCGGCCCGGGCGTTCACCGGCTGGCACACCGACGGCGAGGCGTTCGAGTTCAACGCCCGCGCCCACGACGACGGCGAGAAGAGCGTCCTGGGCACGAAGGGGAACCTCGACGGCGGCGACGTCGTCGGCATCCTGCTCAAGCAGCCGGCTTGCGCCCGCTTCCTCGTCCGCAAGCTGTACACGTTCTTCGTCTCCGAGACGGAGGCCCCGCCGGACGCCCTGATCGAGCCGCTCTGCGAGCAGCTCCGCAAGAGCGACTACGACGTCGCCGCCCTGATGAAGACGATGCTCTCGTCGCGGCACTTCTACTCCGGCCACGCCTACCGCCAGCGGATCAAGTGGCCGGTCGAGCTGGTCCTCGGAACGGCGAAGGCCGTCGCCGAGAAGACGATCCCGCAGCAGGTGTTCGTCACCCGCATGGAGGCGATGGGTCAGCAGCTGTTCGCCCCGCCGAACGTCAAGGGCTGGCCCGGCTCGCAGGCCTGGCTCAACACCTCGACGGTGCTCGCCCGGCAGAACTTCGGCCAGGCGGTCGCGATGGGCAACGTCTGGAACGAGAGCCTACCCGGCGGGCCGCAGTTCGCCCAGACGATCGATTTCGTCGAGGTCGAGGGGCCGGGCGGCCAGCCGATCAAGACGCCCGGCCTGCCGGAAGAGCCGGCCCCGGCCGCGGCGTACGACCCGGCCCGCCTAATCCGGCAGGCGAACGCCGACACGCCGGAGAAGGCCGTCCGCGTCCTGATCGACGCCCTGCTGCCCGGCGGCATTAGCCCGGCGAAGGAGCAGAAGCTGGCGGCGTTCCTGGCCGCCGGCGACCCGAAGTCCCGCGACCGCCGCGTCCGCGAGGCGGCCCACGCGATCCTGTGCATGCCCGAGTACCAGCTGGCCTGAGGCCCGACCCGGTGGCGCATCCCGAAACCCGGGCGGTGCAACGCTCGGGCTTGTGAGGCAGACGGAGACATCCTTCCATGCTGAATCGTCGCGAGGTTCTGGCGCGGACCCTCAAGGGCAGTGCCCTGCTGTCGCTCGGCACCGTCGTGCCGCAGTTCGTGGCGAACACCGCCGCGGCGGCCGAGAAGGGCAAGGACAACATCCTCGTCGTCATCGAGCTGAACGGCGGCAACGATGGCCTGAACACCGTCATCCCGTACACCGACGACCTGTACCACAAGAACCGGCCGACCCTGCGCCAGACCAGGGAGCAGGTCGTCCGCGTCACCGACGACATCGGCCTGAACGCGGGCCTGCGCAACCTGGAGCCGATGCTCGCCAATCTGGCTATCGTCCAGGGCGTCGGCTACCCGAACCCGGACCGGTCGCACTTCGAGTCGATGGACATCTGGCAGTCGGCCGACCCGCGGCGCAAGGTCGGCACCGGCTGGCTCGCCCGCTCCGGGCCGCAGCTGACCGACGTCCAGGGCGGCATCCCGATGATGCACGTCGGCCAGGGCCAGCTGCCGCTCGCGCTCAAGGGCGCGACGAGCGGCGCGATCAGCGTCAACAACAAGATGCCGTACCGCCTCGACCTCGGCGGCGGCAGCGACGAGCAGCACAAGGCGCGGCGGTCGCTGATCGAGACCCTCGGCCAGGTCGAGGGCTCCGAAGACGACGCGAGCATGCTCCAGTTCGTCCAGCGCCGCCAGGTCCAGACCCTGACGACGCTCGACCGGCTCCAGGAGGTGCTCCGCAACGGCAACCGCGCCGGCGACCAGCAGTGGTACTACGGCCGGAACTACGGCCCGAAGTCGCTGCCGAACAAGCTCAACCTCGTCGCCCAGCTCATCCAGCGCGACTTCGGCACGCGCGTCTTCTACGTCATGCGCGACGACTTCGACACGCACTCCAACCAGGCCGAGCCGCACAAGGGCCTCATGGAGGAGATCGCCGCCGGCATCCGCCAGATGTACGACGTGCTCCGGCAGTCCGGCAACGACAAGCGCGTCCGGGTGTTGACCTATTCCGAGTTCGGCCGGCGCGTCAAGGAGAACGAGAGCAAGGGCACCGACCACGGGGCGGCGTCGAACCTGTTCGTCGCCGGGCCGTCGGTCAAGGGCGGCGTCATCGGCGCGCACCCGAAGCTCGACGACCTCGACGACGGCGACCTGAAGTTCCACACCGACTTCCGCCGCGTCTACGCCGCCCTGCTCGAGGGCTGGCTCGGCATCTCCAGCGAGACGGTGCTCCAGGGCAAGTTCCAGCCGCTGCCGCAGTTGATGGAGAAGGTGTAACCCCTTTTGGAGTGCGGCGATTCATCGCCGCTTTGGCCTTCGTCTTCCTTTTCATTTTTGCCGTTTCGTCGCGAAAAGAAAAAGGAAGACCAAAGCCAAAGCGGCGATGAATCGCCGCACTCCAAAACGGCTCCAAGGAGTGTGCGATGTCCCGGCCCCGGCCCGGCTTTTCCCTGTTCGACTTGCTGATCATCGTCGCCTTGTTCGCGCTCGGGTTCGCGATGTTCCTGCCGGCGGTCGGCAAGGCCCGGCTGGAGAGCCTGAAGCAGGCGTCGGCGAACAACCTCCGCCAGATCGCCATCGCCTGCCACAACTACCACGACGCCATCGGCCACATGCCGGCCGGGGTCGATGCCAGGGGCTTCTCAGCCCTGACGTACCTGCTCCCCTACGTCGAGCAGGACAACGTCTTCCGCCTGACCGACCTCAAGAAAGACCCGACCGATAAGGCCAACGCCCAGACCCGGGCGATCGTCATCAAGACGTTCGTCAACCCGCTCGACTCGGTCCCGATCGTCAGCCGGGATTCGGGCCCGACCAACTACCTGATGAGCGCCGGCGACCAGGCCGAACTCGCGAAGAACAACGGCATCTTCTACGTCGGCTCGAAGCAGCAGCTCCAGGGCATCCCCGACGGCACCAGCAACACGATCCTGGCCGGCGAGACGCTCAAGGGCGACTCCGCCGTCAAGGCGACGACGGTCACCCGCCAACACGTCGCCCTGAAGGCGGACGCCCTGAAGGGGCTCAAGCCGGAGGCCGGCGTCGCGGATTGGAAGGACGACAAGAACATCGCCGCCGACCGCGGCGCGAGCTGGATGGACGGCAAGTTCCTCCAGACCCTGTTCACCGGCACGCGGATCGTCGATGACGAGAAGCCGGACGTCGATTGCGGCGGCAAGGGCGGCCTTTCCGGCCTGCGGAGCAACGGCGGCAGCGTCTGGATCGTGATGGGCGACGGCTCGACGCGCCGCCTGTCGAACAAGGTCGAGTTGAAGGTCGTCCAGCTCCTGGTCAACACCAGCGACGGCATGCCGATCCCGAACTTCTGACCCGAGCCACGGAGTGGACCGATGACGCGCTCGATGCGCCGCGGCGTGACCCTGTTCCAGCTGCTGATCGTGATCGCCATCCTGGCCCTGCTCGTGGCCCTGTTCCTGCCGGCGACGGTGCAGATCCGCATCGCCGCCGCCCGGGCGCAGAGCCAGAACAATATCAAACAGCTCGGCCTGTCCATCCACATTTACCACGACGCGAACCAATTCCTGCCGCCCGGCTCGGACAAGCAGGGGTTCTCGACCTTTGCACAGGTTCTGCCGTTCCTCGAACAGGATCAGGTGTTCAAGCTCATCGACTTCACGAAGCCGCCGACGGACGAGGCCAACGCCAAGGCGCGCAACGTGCGCATCCGGACGTTCATCAGCCCGCTCGACAACGTCATGCCGATGAATGAGAGCGGCCCGACGAACTACCTCTTCGCGGCCGGGTCGAAGGCGGCACTCAAGGACAACGACGGCCTGTTCACGACGGCGACGAAGCTCAGGTTCGCCGACGTGACCGACGGCCTGAGCAACACGGTCATGGTCGGCGAGACGCTGCGCGGCGATGGCGGCGTCAAGGCGTCGACGGTCGCCCGGCAGCACGTCCGCCTGAAGGCCGACGCGCTGAACGGGATCAAGCCGGAAGCCGGCGTCGCGCAGTGGAAGGACGACAAGGACATCGCCGCCGACCGCGGCGCGGCCTGTCTCGAGGGGCGCATGTTGCAGACGCTCTTCACGGCGACCCGGCCGATCAACGACGACAAACCGGACGTCGATTGCGGCGGTGCCGGCGGCCTGTCGGCCCTGCGGACGCCGATCGACGTCGTCAACGTCGGCCTCATGGACGGCAGCGTCCGGAGCGTGAGGAAGACCATCGACTTCAAGGTCTGGCAGGCCGCCAACACGCGGGCCGGCGGCGAGCCGATCACCCTCGATTGACCCCGGAACGGAGGATTTCCATGACGCGCTCGATGCGCCGCGGCGTGACGTTGTTCCAGCTGCTGATCGTCCTCGTCATCCTGGTCCTGCTCGTCGCCCTGCTCCTGCCGGCGACGGTCCACCTGCGCATGGCCGCCGGCCGGTCGGCGAGCCAGAACAACCTCAAGCAGATCGGCATCTCGATCCACGCCTACTACGACACGAACGGCTCGTTCATGGCCGGCGTCAACAAGGAGAACTTCTCCGTCCACGCCCACATCTTGCCCTACATCGAGCAGGACAACCTCTACAAGCTGATCGACTTCAAGAAGCCGGCGACCGACGACGCGAACGCCAACGTCCGCAAGAGTCGCGTCAAGGTGTTCCTCAGCCCGGTCGATCCGGCGATGCCGATGACGGAGGACGGCCCGACGAACTACCTGTTCAACGCCGGCACGCTCGCTGCCCTGGAGAAGAACGACGGCATGTTCTTCGCCGGGTCGAAGCTCACCTTCCCGAACGTGACCGACGGGACGAGCAACACGATCATGGCCGGCGAGACGCTTCGCGGCGACGGCGGCGTCCGGGCGATGACGGTCGCCCGTCAGCACGTCCGCTTGAAGGAAGACGCCCTGAAGGGCATCAAGGCCGAGGTCGGCGTCCTCGACTGGAAGAACGACGACAACATCGCCGCGGACCGGGGCGGCCGGTGGATCGAGGGTCGCTTCTTGCAGACGGTCTTCACCGCGACGCGCCCGATCAACGACGACAAGCCGGACGTCGATTGCGGCGGCGCGGGCGGCCTGTCGGCCCTGCGGACGCCGGTCGGCACGTTCAACACCGCGTTCATGGACGGCAGCGTCCGCGCGATCAAGGCGAACGTCGATTTCGTCACGTGGCGGGCGCTGTGCACCCGCAGCGGCGGTGAAGTCGTCAGCATCGACTGAAACTCATTCGGAGGGTACCCATGACGCACTCCCGTTTGCGCCGCGGCGTGACGCTTTTCCAACTGCTCGTCGTCATTGCGATCCTGGCCCTGCTGCTGGCGCTGCTCCTGCCGGCGACGGTGCAGATCCGAATGGCCGCCGCCCGGCAGCAGAGCCAGAACAACATCAAGCAGCTGGCCCTGGCCCTGCACAACTACGAGTCGGCCTACGCGGCCTTCCCGCCCGGCGCGAACAAGGAGGGCTACTCGACGCACGCCCTCATCCTGCCCTTCATCGAGCAGGAGAACGTCTTCCGCCTGATCGACTTCAAGAAGCCGCCGACCGACAAGGCGAACGCGGAAATCCGCAAGACCCGCATCAAGGTCTTCGTCAGCCCGCTCGACAACGTCATGGCGATGACCGAGACCGGGCCGACGAACTACCTCTTCTGCGCCGGGTCGATGCCGGCCCTGGCGAACAACGACGGCATCCTGTTCGCCGAGTCGAAGATGCGCATCGCAGACATCACCGACGGGACGAGCAACACGATCCTGGCCGGCGAGACGCTGCGCGGCGACGGCGGCGTCAAGGCGACGACGGTCGCCCGTCAGCACGTCGCGCTGAAGGCGGACGCCCTGAAGGGCATCAAGCCGGAGGCGGGCGTCGCCGACTGGAAGGACGACAAGAACATCGCCGCCGACCGCGGCGCGGCCTGGATGGACGGCAAGTTCCTCCAGGCCCTGTTCACCGCGACGCGGGCGATGAACGACGAGAAGCCGGACGTCGATTGCGGCGGCGTCGGCGGCATGTCGGGGCTGCGGACGGCGATCAACGGCACGAACGTCGGCCTGTGCGACGGCAGCGTGCGGTTCTTCAGCACCGAGACGAAGTTCAAGACCTGGCAGGCCCTCGCCACGCGCAACGGCGGCGAGGTCGTCATGCCGGATTGACGTCATTTAGCCCGGCTTGCCGGGGGTCTTCGCAGTCAGAACCCCCGGCAAGCCGGGGGCTATGTGGGTGGGGCTACCCGGGTGGTGGCCCCTCTTCTTTGGGGGTACAATCACCCCATGAGCGACGCCGCCAACCCGAACACGACCCCGGCCCCGGCCGCGCCACCGCCCGCGCCACCACCGCCGAAGACGCTGCCGGCCTGGGCGTCGTGGTGCAAGTTTCTGGAGGGCTTGCGCAAGGCCCACGAGACGATCGAGACCGTCGCCGTCGCGGTCATCTTGCAGGCCCGGCTGCTGCGCTTCTCGGCCCACCACGGCCCCGACCCGGTCGCGATCAAGAAGATCACCGCCGCCCTGTACCGGGCGGTGCCGCTGCTGCAGGCCGCCCTCAACTGGGAGGAGCCGGCCGTCGGCGGCAAGGCGGTCAAGCGCAGCGACACGGAGCAACTCCGTGGTGAGCAGTGGCGGCTTGTCCTGGCGTTCAGCGGCCTTGAGACGCTCGTCAAGTCGCTGGTCGGCCAGAAGGGCCGCGGCGGCCTCGGGGCGGACCACTTCCGCACCCTGCTGGCGGGCTGCACCTTGCCGGAGTACGTCCCGCTGGAGGTGCCGGCCCACAAGGAGCAGGCGATGGACGACTGGTTCACGGCCGAGGCCCAGGACGACCTGCTCGACTTCCTCGGCCTGGACTTCGGCGACGCGAAGATCACCGCTCGGTGGCTGGTCGAGCGCCGGCCGATGGGCGACTGGGTCGAGGGCCTCTGCCTGGCGAAGGCGATCCGCAACGCGACGGTCCACGGGGCCCTGTCGGCGAGCAAGGTCAAGGAGTGGAAGCTCGGCCGGCCGATCCGTCGCCTGGTCGAGGACATCGGCACCGTCGCCGGGGCGGTCCTCGACCGCCTCACCGCCGAGGATGCGACGTGAGCGCCGACCGCGGCAACCTGTTCGAGCATCTCCCCGAACCGGACGCCGCCGACGAGGAGTTCCTGCTGCTCTGGGCGCGGCCGGGTCTGCGCGTCGAGCGGATCGTCTCGCACGGCCACGCGACGCCGCCGGGGCAATGGTACGACCAGGCGTGGGACGAGTGGGTGCTCGTCGTCCGCGGGTCGGCCGGCCTGCGCATCGAGGGCCGGGACGCGACGGTCGAACTGCGCGAGGGCGACTGGCTCCTGCTGCCGGTTGGCTGCCGCCACCGCGTCGAGTGGACCGCGCCGGCCGGGCCGACGGTCTGGCTGGCGATCCACGCCGGCGAAGTCAGTCCGTGACCGGCGGCGGCTTGAGCCGGTCGAGCAGTTCGGCGACTTCGGCCCAGAGCCGCTCACAGTCCGTGCCCTCCGCCTTGGGCAGGGCAGCGATGGCCTTGGCGTTGCGCACCGGGAGCAGGTCGTCGTGGGTGCGCCAGTGGTTGAGCTTGCGCCGGACGGCGAGCCGATCGGCCGGCTTGTCACTCTTCGCCTGCTCCTGCCAGAAGACCAACTCAGCACGGAGCCACTCCAGCGCCTGTCGGCGGTGCTTCGCCCGCGCCGCGTCGTCCGGACCAGCCGTCGCGGCGGCCCTGGCGGCGGCACGGGCGGCGAGGTAGCAATTGCGGTGGTCGTCCTGGAGCTTGCCGGCCAAGCTCGGCTCGGCGGCGAAGGCGTCGGCGTAGAAGCGGGCCGCGTCGGCGAACAGCCCTTTGTACGCGCAGACCCGGGCGTTCTCGCACGCCTCGGCCGGGCCGGCCGGCTTGACCGTCCCGGTCAGGACCTCGGGCAGGAGCCGGTCCAGCTCGACCATCCACTCGGCCTCCTTGACCCAGTCCGCCGTCTTCCAGCGCTGGCGGGCCTTCTTCTGGTGCAGGTCGTGGCCCTGGCGGTACGCCTCGAGCGACTCGGCGAACCTCCCCTCGGCGCGGTAGACCTCGGCCAGGGTCAGGGTGGCGATGTCGGAGGCCGGGTTCAACGCCAGCGCCCGGCGCAGGGCCTGGTGCGCCTCGGCGAGCGGCTCGCCCTTCTCCGCCAGGTGGAAGGCGAGGTCGTTCAGGCGCTGGACCGCGTTCTCGGTCGCGGCCCGAGCCCAGCGCCGGTCGGTGGCGAGCGCCTCGTCGAGCAGGCCGAGGTAGTGCTGCTCGTCTGCGAGTTGCACGTATGCGTCGTAGTTCATCGGGTCGAGGTCGGCTCCCCGGCGGTAGTGGTGCAACGCCGCGTCCCGGTCGCCCGTGCGACGGTGGTAGGCCGCCAGGGTTAGATGGGCCCGTCCGTCGAGGGGGCGGTAGCGCAGCATCTCCCGCGCCCGCTCGACGGCCTGCTCCATCACCGCCAGCCCGTCCGCCGACTTCCCCTGCCCCGTCAAAAGGGCCGCCAGGCGCAAGTAGGCCCGCAGGTCCCACGGCTCGCAGGTGATCGCGGTCCGCAACTCGGCGACGGCCTCGGCCACGTCGCCGTGCTCAGCGCGGACCCCGGCCAGCGTGTGCCGGATCCAGGCCGAGTTCGGATTGAGCGCGACGGCCTTCTCCAGCCAGGGGAGGGCCTCGTCCAACCGGCCGCGATGACGCAGTGCCACGCCGAGGTTGTGGTGCGGCCAGGCGTGGTAGCGGTCGCGCACCGCCTGGAGGTCGGCGGCGAGCGCCTCGTCCGCCTCGCCGAGGAGGGTGTGGGCCCGGCCGAGGGTGTACCACGCGTAGGCGTCATCCGGGTCGGTCGCGACGCGCTTGCCCAGGGCGTCGCGCGCCCGCGCCAGGTCCGCCCGGGAGCCGTCCGGGTCGCCCCGCCGGGCGACGACCCCGGCGCGGACGAAGAAGATCGGGCCGCCGTCTGGCCGGAGGCGCAGGGCCCGGTCGCACGCCGCCAGGGCGTCGTCGAGCCGGCCGGCGTCGAGGAGGCCGCGAGCGGAGAGGAGCCAGGCGTTCGCCCGGTCGGGGGCGTGCGACACGGCGATGGCCAGGACGCGGACCATCTCCTCGGTCGTGCTCGGCTCGCCGTGCCGCCAGAGCCAGTGACCGAGCAGGTACGCGACGGAGAAGTCGCCGGGATACTCGGCGTGGGCACGGCGCAGCAGGGCGATCGCCGCCTGGTTCTCCCCGGCCAGAACGAGCGCCTCGCCGACGAGGTTCAGGGTCGAGACGCGCTCGCGGCGCGGGTCGGCCGAAGCGGCGACCGCCTTCAAGGCGTCGCGGTCGGCCCGGCCGACGGCGTCGCGGGCCCGGTCGCGCCAAGGCCCCGGATCGACGGCCCGCGCCACCGCCAGGATTCGGGCCGGCCCGGCCGGGTCGTCCGGCTTCGCCCGGCGGCGCGGCACGGCCCAGTCGTCCAGGGCGGCGACCAGATACGGCTTCAGCGCCGGCCGGTCGTCGATCCACGCCGCGGCGGCGTCCACCCCGACGGCGTCGATGTCGAGGCCGGCCTCGCGCAGGGCGGCGGCGTACTGGCCCTCGGCGAGGTGGCGCGTCGCCAGGTGGTCGTCGCTGTCCGGGTGGCCGGCGCGGATCCGGGCGAGACGAGCGACCAGGTCGAGGTCGGCGAGGCGCTCGGCGACGCGCTCGCGCAGGTCGGCCGGGTCGCCGGCGGCGGCGAGGAGGCCCTCCGCCCGTCGGGCCGCGGCGAGCGCGTCGGCGAGCTGGCCGGCCACTTGCCGGTCCGCCGCCGTCGCCAGGGCCGCCGCCGCCTCGCCGGCCGCCGCTCGCCGGGCGGCGGTCAGCCACAGGGCCAGCCCGCCGGCCAAGGCCAGCCCGGTGAGGACGAGTCCGGCCAGGGCCAGCCCGAGCCGACGGCGCTTGCGTTCCTCGCCCGCCTGGACCTCAGCCTTCGCCCGGTCGAATTCCGCCCGGCGGGCGCGCTCGTCGGCGGCGGCCCGCAGGTCCGCGACCGTTCGCGCGACCACGCCGGCGTCGGCCGGCCGGTCGGCCCGCTCCGCCGCCAGGCAGCGCTTGCACAGCGCGACCAGTTCCGGCTCCGCACCGCACGCGTCGATCCGGGCGAGGCACTCGCCGAACGTCGCCCGCGCCGCCAGTTGCCGGGCCCCCCTCCGCCGTCGGCGCGACGAACGGCGGCTGCCCGGTCAGGATCACTGCCAGGATGGCCCCGAGGCCGAACACGTCGCTTCGGGGATCTACCTGGTCGATCGCGCCGATCGCCTGCTCCGGCGGCATGAACGCCGGCGTGCCGAGGATGCTCCCGGCCTGGGTCCGGCCGGAGTCGCTCCCGCCCGGGTCGCGGATCTCCGTCACGGCCCGCGTCGCTTCGGCGGTCTCGTCCGCGCCGGCCGTGTCGGCGAGGACCTTGGCGAGGCCCCAGTCCATGACCTGGACCTCGCCGTACGCCCCGACCATGACGTTCGCCGGCTTGAGGTCCCGGTGGATCACGCCGCGCGCGTGGGCGTAGGCGACCGCCTGACAGACCGCCTCGAACACGGCGAGGACGTTCGTCGTCGCCGGGTCTTCCAGCACACGGTCGAGGGTGCGGCCCTTGATCAGCTTCATGACGAGGAACGGCCGGCCGTCGGGCAGGGTGCCGGCCTGGTGGATCGGCGGGATGCCGGGGTGTTGGAGTTGCCCGGTGATGCGCGCCTCGTCGAGGAAACGCCGGGCGGCCGGCGAGCCGGGGGCGTAGCGGTCCTGGAGCAGCTTGACCGCGACCTCGCGGTCGAGGGCGACGTCGCGCGCCCGGTAGACGACGCCCATGCCGCCCCGGCCGATCTCCTCACCGAGGGCGTATCCCGGCACGGCGACGTCCCCCGTCGCCGTCGCCGTCGCCGGGAAGGACGCGGTCGTCTCGTCGGACATGGGCGGGCTCCTCCGGGATGGCGGTATTGTACCGCCCCGGAGGACCTCACGTCAGCAATTCGGCGATCGGCTTGCCGCCCGGCACGAGCGTCGTCGGCCGGCCCTGCCGGTCGTGGACGTCGATCGCCGGGTCGATCCCGAGGGCGTGGTAGATCGTCGCGATCACCTCGGCCGGCGTCACCGGGGCGAGGCTCGGCCGGCCGCCGATCTGGTCGCTCGCCCCGTGGACGTGGCCGGCCTTGATGCCGCCGCCGGCCAGCAGCAGCGAGTAGCAGAAGTTCCAGTGGTCGCGGCCGGCGTTGCCGTTCACCTTCGGCGTCCGGCCGAACTCGCCCATCACCGCGACGAGCGTCCGGTCGAGCAGGCCGCGCTCTTCCAGGTCGGTCAGCAGGCTCGACACGGCCGCGTCGAGCGGCGGCAGCAGGCGCTTCTCCAGGGCCTCGAAGTTCTTGCCGTGCGTGTCCCACGTCGCGTTCGCGTCCGGGGCCCACGAGATGCACGCGACGCGGCAGCCGGCCTCGATCAGCCGGCGGGCCAGCAGCACGCTCTGGCCGTAGATGTTCCGGCCGTAGGATTCGCGCACCTTGTCTGGCTCGCGGTCGAGTTGGAACGCGCGCTGCGACGCCGGCGACGCGAGCAGGTCGAACGCCTTCGCCTGGTAGGCGGCCATCTCGCGGGCGGAGCCGTCGCCGGGCCGGTCGAGCCGGCCGAGCAGGGCCTGGCGGTCGTCGAGCCGGTTGGCGGCGACATCGCCGGGGCCGAGTTCCGGGAGGTCGAAGTTGGCCGCGTTCGGGTCGCGCAGGACGAAGAGCGGGTCGTGCGTCCGGCCGAGCAGGCCGCCGAAGAAGCCCGGCTGCGGCGGCCCGCCGGCCCCCTCCTGCGTGACGTACGGCATCGAGACGAACGGGACGACCGGCCGGTCCGGCGGGCGGTGCAGGCCGACGACGGAGCCGATGGCCGGGTTGTCGGTCGGGCGGGCCCCGCCGCCGAACTCGCCGCGGTCGTGGCCGGTCAGCCCGGCGTAGACCGCGGCGGCGTGCGAGTTGTTGACGCTGTGATGCACCGACCGGACGAGCGTCGCCCGGTGCATGTGGGTCGCCAATCGTGGCAGGTGTTCGCAGAGGCGGACGCCGGTGAGGCTGGTGGCGATCGGCTTGAACGGCCCGCGAACCTCGGCCGGGGCGTCGGGCTTCATGTCCCACATGTCGAGGTGGCTCGGCCCGCCGTTGAGGAAGACGAGGATGCAGTGGTCGGCCGTCGCCTGGCGCTTGCGGTCGGCGGCGAGCAGACACGGCAGGCCGAGGCCGAGGAGGGAGCAGGCCCCGACTTCGAGCAGGCCGCGGCGGGTGAGGTGGCGGGCGGAAAGCGTCATGCGGCGGGTTCCCCAATGGGTCGCAATCGTGGCAGGTATCCCAGTGATACCTGGAGAAATGCCGTTGGGGCAAGCGAAAAGCGGGTCACCACGTCCCGGTACCGAGGTGCAACTGCCCGACGGCCTCGATGTCATCGACCAGCGAGCCGCGGTTCAGGTCGAGCGCGTAAACCGGCATCGCCTCGGCGACCATCTCGGCCGTGTCGCGGCGGAGGTACGTCACCTTCGCCTTGAGGCAGCCGAAGCCGAACGAGCGCAGCAGCCGCTCGGCGTTCGGGCTGAACAGGATCGCCACGGCCAGGTCGTCGCCGAGTTCGCGCAGCAGCGTCAGCGCCCGCTGCGTCAGGGCCGTGCCGAGCTTCTGCCGCTGGAACTCCGGCGCGACGCCGATGCCCAGCCCGGCGATCCGCAGCGGCGTGCCGTTCAGTTCGACCTGCCGCCGCGTCACGATGCGGAAGCCGACGAGCCGGCCGTCCTTCCACGCCGCGATGACGAAGTCCGGCCGCGTGTCGAAGTAGAACTTGCCCGCCAGGGCCGGCTCGCCGGGGAAGAGCCGGGCCGTCAGCTCGACGAGCGACGCCTCCAACGCCGGCTCCAGCGTCGCGGCCTCGTGGACGGTGAGCGTCACGTCCGGCCGGCCGGGCGGCGTCGTCGCCGGCTCGCCGGAGCGGCGGCGGGCCAGCTCCTGGTACAGGACGACCTTCTGTAGCTCGACCGTGCCGCCGAGGATCGACAGGGTCAGCAGGTCGCGGTGCAGTTTCTCAGCGAGTTCGAGCTTCGTCATGCCCCGGCCGCCGAGCAGGCGCATCAGGCCCTCCGACGCCTCGATCGCCGCCTCGACGCCGTGGACCTTCACCGTCGAGAGGGCGACCGAGACGTCTTCGCCCTTCTCGACCGCGACGTACAGCGAATCGAGCAGGGCACGCAGCAACTGCTCGGCGACGCTGGCGCGGATGATGCGCTCCTGGACGTACTGGTTGCGGCCGATCGGCCGGCCGAACTGGAGCCGCGTCTCGGCGTGGTCGAGCGCCCGCCGCAGGCACGAGCGCAGGCCGGCGAGGTAGAGCACGCCGGTCCACAGGCGCTCCTGGGTGAACATGAGCCGGAAGATCGGCAGGCCGCCGCCGACCTCGCCGAGCAGGGCGTCACGCGGCAGCACGGCCCCCTTCGTCGTCAGGTCGCCGGTGCAGGACGTGCGCAGGCCGGTCAGATGCGTCAACGTCTGGATCTCGACGGCGGGTGTCGTCTTCTCGACGGCGAAGATGTTGACTTCCTTGCGCGGCGGAGCACCTCGAAGCCGGGCCGAAACCAACATCAGGTCGGCGACGCCGACGTTGGTGATACACTGCTTGCGGGCGTGGAGTTCGTAGCCGGCGTCGGTGCTGATGGCGTGCGAGGCGAGGGCCATCAGATCTGTCCCGGCCTGCGGCTCCGCGTTGGCGACGGCCCCGATCCATTCGCCGGTGAGCATACGCGGGAAGTACTTCGCCCGGACGGCGTCGGAGGCGAAGCGTTCGAGGCTGAGCAGGCAGACCCAGTGGGCGACGGCCGAGACGCTCAGGCCGAGGTCGCACGAGCCCTCGGCGAGGCCCTCCAGTGCCGCCCCGCACTGCGCCAGTGGCAGGCCGAGGCCGCCGTTGGCCCGGGAGACCGGCAGGCGGAAGAAGTCCAACTCGCCGAGCGCCAGCCAGGCGTCGCGGTTGAACGTGTGGGCGTCGTCGTGGCCGCGGACGGCGGGTCGGATCGCCCCGAGGGCGAACTGGAAAAAGCGGGTGTGGAGGGCTTGCTCTTCCGGAGCGCGGTACATGGGCGTTCCTCTCTTCTGGTCAGGCCGGTTCGCCGAGGCGGCGCACGACGCGGTTCATCACCTCGACGAGCCGCTCGACCTGCTCGCGCGTGTTCGCCACGGTCGGCGTCGCGCGGAGGACGCCCTTGTCGCGCGGCACGAGCGGGTACGCCTGTAGCGTGACGTAGACACCTTGGTCGAAGAGCAACTGGCCGCCGCGGATGACCTTCTCCGCGTCGCCGACGTACGCCGAGACGATCGGAAAGCGGTTGTCGTTGTCCGTCGCGATGCCGTGGCGGTTGTAGCCGTCGATGATCGTCCTCGTGTAGTCGTAGAGCACGTCGCGCCAGGTGTCTCCTTCCCGATCGTTGAGTTCGAGGCCGACCAGCGCCGTCGCCAGGGCCGCCGTTGGAACCGGACCGGAGACGAGGTACGACGTCACGTTGCATTTCAGATGCGGTTTGAGCTTCTTCGGACAGGCGACGAACGCCGCCAGCGACGAGTACGCCTTCGACATGCCAGCGACGTAGAGGATGTTGTCGTAGTCGAGGCCGAGGTGGCGCACGACGCCGTTGCCGCGATGGCCGTAAGGCCGCTCCGGCGTCGGGTTCTCGCCCAGGACGCCGAAGCCGTGCGCGTCGTCGATGTAGAGGATGGCGTCGTACTTCCGGGCGAGGGCCGCCATGCGGGCGATGTCCGGCGCGCGGCCGGTCGTGGACAGGATGCCATCGACGACGATGACGCGGGTCGGCGCGTCGGCGTGCTGGGCGAGCTGCGTCTCCAAGGCGTCGAGGTCGGTGTGGACGAAGCCGACGAGCTTCGCGCCCATGTCGCGGGCGAGGCGGCAGCCGTCGTGGTTGACCTTGTGGACGAACTTGTCGGCGAACAGCACGCCGCCCTTGCCGGCGAGGGCGGGCAGCAGGCCGACGGCGATGAGCGAGATGGTCGGCAGGACGAGGGCGTCCTCGCTGCCGAGCACCTCGGCGAGCCTGGCTTCGAGTTGCTCATAGATCTCGGGGCTGGCGGCCATCCGTGCCCAGGACGGGTGGGTGCCCCACTGGCGCACGGCCGGCTCGATGGCGGCCATGACCTCGGGCCGGAGGTCGAGGCCGAGGTAGTTGCACGACGCGAAGTCGTCGAGCCACCGGCCGCGGACCTCGATCCGGCGGCCCTCCTGTCGGGTGACGACGCAGTCGTAGAGCTGGCCGCGTTCGACCAGCTCGCGCACGACGGCGTTGCGCGGCAGCAGGGTCGTGTCGATCAGGCGGTCGAAGACGTCGGCCATGCGGCCCTCGCCGGTTCGGGACGGGTGCTGGCGGCAGTATATCCGGCCGGGGAAGCGCCGGGTAGAATGCCGGTCGGCCCCTTCCCGAGCGAGGACGCGATGAAATCGACGACGGAATACCTGACGTTCCACCTGCCGACGCGGCGCGGCTTCGTGAACATCACACCGCAGGTAGCCGAGATCGTCCGCAAGAGCGGCGTCCGGGAGGGGCTCGCCCTGGTGAACGCGATGCACATCACGGCGAGCGTGTTCATCAACGACGACGAGCCGGGCCTCCACGCCGACTACGAGCGCTGGCTGGAGCAACTCGCCCCGTTCGACCCGTCGCCGACGCGCTATGACCACAACCGCACCGGCGAGGACAACGCCGATGCCCACCTCAAGCGGCAGGTCATGGGCCGCGAAGTCGTCGTCGCGATCACGAACGGCAAGCTCGACTTCGGCACCTGGGAGCAGATCTTCTACGGCGAGTTCGACGGCCGGCGCGACAAACGGGTGCTGGTCAAGGTGATCGGGGAGTGAAGCGGAGGACGGACATGAATTCACAGCGGCCGGCCCGCCTTTCGTACGCGGAATCGTGCAGGTTGCTCCAACAACACCGTCATCTTGATCGAGGAGCGATTCCGCCCCTCCTCGACCACCGCCCCACCGTTTTCGGCTCGAAGGGGGTCATCTTCTTTCGCACATGGGTCGGGTACGGCCGGCCGGATGGGTTGGCCGTCGGCGACACATGGGAGGACGTGCCGGAACACTCCCTGGATAACCTGACTCTCCCGCGGACCTTCTTTGGCAGGTCAGAGATCGGCCCCATCTCGTTCCGGAACACGGACCTTTCCGAATCGACGCTCTGCTGGAACGATTTCATCGCGGTCGATTTCACGGAGGCCGACCTATCGGAATCCGACCTCCGAGCTTCGATCTTTCGGGGGGTGGCGTTCGTGCGGACCAACCTGCGAAACGCGGACCTTCGACGATCCAGTTTTCCAGAGTGCGACTTCTCTGAGGCGGAAATGACCGGGGCCAAGCTGACGCGGAATCAGGGTGAGAGGGTCCGCCTGTCCGACGAACAGCGGTCGGTGATCGACTGGCAGGAGGCCGACGGAGAGGAGCCGCCGGGTGGTTGACCGAATTGAAGAGCAAGTTGGCCGTGCCCTCGAAACAAGGGGCGGCGTGTCGTTGTCACTCTTGGTCCTCAAGACGCGGCAGTCGGAGCGTCTCCGGACATTCTACGCCGCCCTGGGGGTCGCCTTCGCGACAGAGCAGCACGGGGCAGGCCCGATTCATGTCGCCGGCCAGATCGGCGACGTGGTGTTCGAGATCTACCCGCTCTCCGGCGACGGCCCGGCCGATTCGACTACGCGCCTCGGGTTCACGGTCGATGACCTGGGCGGCCTTCTCGTCCGCCTCCAAGCTCTTGGCGTTCCTGTCATCTCGCCGCCGCGGCGGTCGGATTGGGGCCTCCGGGCCGTGGTCCGCGACCCGGACGGCCGGGCGGTCGAACTCGTTCAGCGGTGACGCCGCCCTGTCACGGGGTCTTCTTCTTCTCCGGCAGGTACTCCTTCGCGAACGTCTTGACCGCGGCCGTCACGTCGGCGACGAGCTTCTCGTGGTTCGCCTTCTCCCGCAGGTCCTTGCCGATCTCCAGCTGGATCGCGTCGATGCCGTGCGCCGTGTGGCTCCCGTACGTCCGGACGATGTGGCCGCCGCCGTACTTCTTCGTCTCCTTCTGGTCGTCGTCCTTGCACCCGGGCAGGATCTTGTAGCCCTTCGCCTCCAGCACGCCGAGCAGGCTCTTCTCGCCGACGAGGGCCGCCCGGCCGAACCGCTTCGTCAACAGGGTGACGGTCTTGCCGTCGGCCGTGCCGCGGTAGATCGTATCGACCGCGTCCTTCTGGCCGTGGACGTCGAGCAGCAGGCCGCGGCCCCAGTCGGCCTGCACCTTCTTGCCCGCCGCGTCCAGGGCGGCATGGTAGGCGTCGTAGATCGGGGCGACCTCCTTCGACTCGTAGGCCGCGTCGGCGGGCCGGTTGAGGTCGACGTACTTCCGCTCGACCCGCGCCACGACGACGTGCGGCTTCGCGCCGAGCGCCGCCTCGATCGCGGCGGCGAGGGCGAGCGTCACCTCCAGGGTGTTCGTGTCGCGCTCCGTGACGAAGTCGGGGACGCCGTCGCCCCTGCGGGGCGGCACGCCCGGCACCTCGGTCCGGCCGCCGTGCGGGGCGGACAGGATGATCGGCAGGTCGCCCGGGATGACCGTGACGTACTCCTTCACGTCGGGTTGGGCTTCGGCAATGGCCGATAGCGACAGGACGAGGGCGGCGAACAGCAGGCGGAGCATGGCTTTCCTCGGGTCGTCCGGACCATCACGCGTAGCGTGCTGGCTACTTTTCGCCGACCGCGTTGATCGTGTTGTGGACGACGCCCTCCACCGCGGTGCCGTCGGCCGTCTTCAAAGTGTACTTCACCTCCATGCACCACGTCGGCTTCAGGTCGTCGATTGTCAGTGTCACCGTCTTGCCATCGGCCGACACCGTGACGGCCGTCACCTTCGCCGGCTTCTCGTCGAGGTGCTTCGAACCGTACGCCTCGCTGCGTTGCAGGGCCCACGTCTTGACGGCGTAGTTCATCGAGTCGGCGGCGCTCTTCGGATCGAGAGGGCTGCTGAAAGTGATCGACAAGCCGGTCTTTTTCGCGTTCAGGCCGACCGGGACGTGGACCGGCTTGCCGGTGTAGCGGACGCGGTACAACCCGCCCGGCTGCGTCTGGTTGCCGGCCCAGGCGAACATGCCGCAGCAGTACAGCTGGCCGTCGCCGGGATGGAACCGGCCGCGCATCACCCCGGTCGGGAACTGCGGCATCGGCAGGGCGACCATGCCGCCCTGCGGCGTGCCGCCGACCTTCTCGTACGGCACGACGAACACCTTGCCGTAGCCGTAGGAGAAGTTCAGCAGCGACCCCTTGAGCGGGCCCCATTTGTCGCTCGTCACCCAGAGCATCTCGGCCGGCGAGCGGTCGAAGGCGTTCGTCACCCAGCAGACCGGGGCGGCCATCGCCGCGTCGGACGAGTCGGCCACGTCGTGGTAGCCCCAGTAGTTGCCGTGGTAGCTGCCCGGCTCGACGAGGTTGATGCGGTTCTTCGGCAGCCAGAAGCCTTCCTGGTCGCTGAGGAAGAACGTGCCGTCCGGGTTGAGGCAGACGCCGTTCGGGGCCCGGAAGCCGGTCGCGAGGATGTCCGTCCGCGCGCCGTCCTTGCTGACGCGGAGCAGCGTGCCGTGGTGGGGCACGAGCGCCTTCAGGGCGTGGCGCGCCGCCCGGGCGTAGTAGAAGTTGCCGGCCGCGTCGGTCTGCAACCCCATCGCGAACTCGTGGAAGTGGTCCGTCACCTGGTGGTCGTTGTTGAAGCACTCGTAGAAGTCCGTCTCGCCGTCGCCATTGCGGTCGCGGAGGATCACGATCTGGTCGCGGCAGCTGACGTACACCGTGTCGTTGACGATCATGAGGCCGAGCGGCTGGAACAGGCCGGAGGCGATCCGCTGCCAGGTCAGGCCCCCGGCCGGGGCGTCGAGGCCGCCGACGAGCCAGACGTCGCCGTCCCAGGTGCAGACGGCGGCGCGCTTGCCGTCGGCGTAGAAGTCGAGCCCGGCCAGGCGCATCTGGCAGCTCCACGGGTTGCTCGCCGGGTGCGTCAGCACGTCGATCGCGAACGGGCCGTCGTTCGACCCGATGGCCGCCTGCGTCTTGAGCACCTCCGGCCAGCGGCGCGGGCCGCCGTTCAGGAACGGTTCCAGCGACCCGGCCGGCGGCGAGGTCTTCGCCAGGGTACGGGCGGCGTCGCTCTCGGAGAGCAGTACCTTCAGCCGGATCGGCGTCGCGTCCGCCGGGATGCGCAGGACCGTGAAGCCGTCGCGCTCCTCGAGCTTCGCCTTGTCGCCGCCGACGCCGACGGTCGTCCCGGTCGGGGCGACGCGCAGGAGCAGGTCGCGCGCCGACTTGCCGACGTTGAGCGACCGGGTGTAGACGACCTGGTCGCCGGCCAGCTCGAACGCCGGCGTCTCGAGCACGTCCGCCTCGCCGACCGTGTACGACACGACGACCTGGCCGCCGAAGTGGTACAGGCCCTTGTACCGCGCCCACGCGCGCGGCAGCGGGCCGTACGGCTTGCCGTCGCGGCCCTTCATCCGCGGGTCGTCGAACTTGCCGGTCGCCGGGTCGGCCCAGCCGGGGCCGACCGGGTTGGCGAAGACGACCTTGCCGACCGTGCGCGGGTGGACGCCGTGCCGGCCGTTGAAGTTGATGCCGTTCCAGTCGAGGAAGCCCTCGCCGGTCCACGCCGCCGCGACGCGCAGCGTGTCGTGGTCGTACATCAGCCAGTGCCGGCCGCGCGACACGCCGCCGGGGCCGCCGTCGAGCCGGATCGCCAGGCCCTTGTAGGCGAAGTTGCCCTTGTCGCCGACCTCGACCGTCGCGAGCAGGCTCGGGCCGTAGTCCATGCTCACCCAGGCCTCGATATTCGATGCGGCCGGGCCGCGGCCCTTGCCCTTCGGCAGGCCGGCGAGGTAGGCGTCGTCGACGGCGGCGTAATGGCCGGGGTTCTGCCGCAGGTAGGTCTCGCGGAGGTAGTGGATCACGTCGTACTTCTGCCGCGGCACCATCCACGTCTGTGGCGTCATCATGCCGGAGCCGTGGGTCAGGGTCTGGTAGAGGCGGTACGGGTCGGAGCCATTCTTGAGTTTGCCGTCGGCGAAGCGCGGCGCGGTCGGCATCGACCCGGCCTGGTCGCGCGTGCCGTGGCAGTTGGCGCACACGCGGACGTAGATCGCCTCGCCGCGCTTCAGGCTCGGGCCGTCGAGGGAGCGCAAGAGGCCGGCGTGGTCGAGGTCGCGCTCGTAGTCCGGCAGCGGCGGCGGCGCGAACAACGACGCGGCCGGCCGGAGCTGGCGGGCCCGCTCCGGCCCCTTTTCGGCGATCTCCATCAGGTAGCGGGCCAGGTCGAGGAACTCCTGCCGGCTCGACAGGGCGTTGATCGCCCCCTCCGGCATCGCCGACGGCCCCTTGTCGCTGCGTTCGTCGATGTCCGTCTTTGCGACGGTGACGACCTTGCCGTCCTGGCCCGGGTCGCGCAGGACGACGGCGTCGCCGCGCTCCTCGGCGAGCAGGCCGGTGACGACCTTGCCGCTCTTGAGCGTGAGGGCGACGTTTTCGTACCCCTTGCGGATGGCCTTCGACGGGAAGAGGACCGACTCGACGACGTGGACGTCGGTGGTGCCCTTCTCCGGTTTAGCGAGGTCGGGGCCGAGCGGCCGGGCGGCGTCGTCGCCGGCGGCGTGGCACTTCGTGCAGGTAAGGTCCGGCCGGTGGAAGACGAGCGCGCCGCGGGCCGGGTCGCCTTGCTCGCGGGCGGCCTTCGCCAGGGCGGCGAGGTCGAGCTTCGCCAGCTCGGCCTGGAGGCCGAGTGGGGGTTCCGCCGGGGCGGACAGCCATCCGACCAGCACCGCCCCGACCACCGCACCGCCCCAGACGCCGACTCGCCTCATTCCGGACCCCCACAAAGCCGCCGGCTTGCCGGCGGGGTTTTGCTGCGAAGACCCCGGGCAAGCCCGGGGCTATGTGAATCAGCTGAACACGTCCGACGTGCAGTCGCCGCCGGGGTAGCGCATCTCGTGCGCCCGCGCCGGGCCGTCCGGCTCCTTGCCGAAATCGACCAGGAACTTGTCGTTGAGCGTCAGCCCGCCCTTCTCCGTGTCGCAGTCGATCTGGATCAGGTGCGAGCCGGCCTTGCCCAGGTCCGGATAGAACTGGTTGTCCCACGCGCTCTGGAGCGAGTTCGTCACGTAGAGGCGCCTGCCGTCGAGGCTGAGCTGGAGCATCTGCGGCCCGCCGCGCAGCTTGACGCCGCCGACCGTCGGGGCCTTGCCGAGCAGGCCGCCGACCCAGACCTGGCCGGTGAGCTTCGGCTTGGCCGGGTCGCTGACGTCGTACTGGCGCACGTCGCCGTGCAGCCAGTTCGAGAAGAAGATAAACCGGTCGTCCATCGACACGAGGATGTCGGTGATGAGCCCCGGCAGCGGCTTGCCCTCGACCATGGCCGGCTCGACGGCGACGACCTTGTCGGCGGCCCACTTGTCGCCCGCCTTGTGGAAGTGCCACAGCGTGCTGCTCAGCGCCGCGCCGACGAAGCCGTGCGCGCTCTTCGGGTCGTGGTGGAAGCGCACCTCCAGCGGGATCAGGCCGTCGTCGCCGAGGTCGATGCTCTGGCGGAGCGAGCGCTCCTTCCAGTCCCAGAAGTGCAGGCGCTTGCCGTACTTGCCGGCGGCGACGTCCTTCGGGTCGAAGCCGTTCTGGAACGTCTTCGGCGCGCCCCACTCGCTGGAGACCATGACGTTGTGGCGCGGCTGGTACCAGAAGTCGTAGTTGAACTGCATCCCGGTCGCGTCCTTCTCCCACCGGCCGGCGACCTCGAAGTCCTCGTCGAGGAGGAGGAAGCCGCCCGGGCCGTTGCCGGCCGCGTCGCCGAGCATCGAGATCATCATCCGGCCGTCCGGCAGGCAGTGGACCGTGTGCGGGGCGCTGAGATCGACCTTCTTGCGGACGTCGTTCGGCTCGATGACCTTGTGCAGCTTCGGGGCCTTCGGGTCGGCCGTGTCGATGACGTGGATGCGCCCCGATTTGATCCCCGGGACGACGAGGTAGCGACGGGCGCGCATCGGGTCGCCGTGGCAGGCGCTGCACGTGTTCCAGCCGAAGTGGTGCAGCTCGTCTCCGACGTTCGGCATCGGCAGGCGGTGGATCACCTTGCCGCAGGTCGCCGACGCCGGATCGACGTCGATCGTGGCGAGGAAGTCCGGCTTGCGGACCGGCGTGCCGACGTAGAGGCCGACGACGTAGAGGAGCTTCTCGCGCGGCGCCTTCATCGCCTCGGCCGGCGAGGCGTAGCCGGGGCCTTGGCCGTGGCCGGTGCCGGTCAGCAGCAGGCCGCCGACGCCGGCGGCGGTGGTACGGAGAAAATCGCGACGGTCCATGACGGTGCTCCTCGCGGGACAGGGGTGATCCTACCGCGCGGCGGTAGGCGTCTGGTATGCTATTCCGCATTCGTCGGCCGGGTCGGCCGAAATTGAGATCCGGCCGGGGCGCGAATCGATGAGGTGGACATGACCCGCGACGAGGCCTTCCTCCAGGCGATCCTCGCCGAGCCGGACGACGACGCGCACCGCCTCGTCTACGCCGACTGGCTCGACGACCACGGCCGGGGCGACCGGGCCCGGCTGATCCGTCTCCAGTGCGAGTACGCCCGGCTCGAAGGAGCCGACGACGTACCGGAGCGTCGCGCCGCCGTCGCGGCCGAGGTCGTCGCCCTGGTGCGGACGCACAAGACGGCCTGGGTGGACGAGCTGCCGGACTGCGCCGGCGTCTACTGGAAGGCCGCCCCGAACGACGACAGCCCCGGCGGCGTCTTCGAGCGCGGCTTCGTCAACCAGATCTTCACCGAGAGCCCGGCCGCCCTCCTCAGCGGCGGCGACCAGGCGTTCGCCGTCGCCCCGGTCCAGCGGCTCTACCTCGGCTGGCTCGGGCCGCGCGCCGTCCGCAAGTTCGGTGCCTGGCCGTACCTGGCCCGCCTGCGGACGTTCCAGACCCTCGGTGCGGACGACAAGGCCGTGGCGGAACTCGCTCGGACACCGGCCCTGGCGTCGCTGCGTCAGCTGAAGCTGTCGAGTTGTCGCATCACCGCGGTCGGGGCGCGGGCCCTGGCGGAATCGCCGCATTTCGGGGAGCTTCGCCTGGTCGATGTCCGCAACAACCCGCTCGGGGTCGAAGGCCGCCGCGTCCTGCGGGACCAGTTCGGCGACCGGCCAGGTCGGCTGCTCCTCGATTAGCATCGGATCGCTGCGCCGTGCCGAAATCCCCCGGGCGGGGAGTCACTTGGCGAGGCGGTTCCACCCAGCGGGGCAGAGGCGATGACCACCCAGGCACCTCCCAACTCTCTCGGTGCGGTCCTCCGGCTGCTGGAGGTCCAGTCGCTGCGCGGGGCCGACGACCAGGAGCTTCTCTCCCGGTTCGCGGCGACGCGCGACCCGGCGGCGTTCCGCGTCCTCGCCGAGCGGCACGGCCCGATGGTGCTCGGCGTCTGCCGGCGCGTCCTCGGCTGTCCGCACGACGCGGAGGACGCCTTCCAGGCGACGTTCCTCGTCCTGTCACGCCGCGCCGGGGCGATCCGCAAGGGCGACGGCCTGGCCGGCTGGCTGCACGGCGTCGCTCGCCACGTCGCCAGCCGGCTCCAGCGGGGGCAGCGCCGCCGGCAACGCCGCGAGCAGGCCGTCGTCCCGCCGCCGGCGCGCGGCCCGCTGGAGGAGGTCTCCTGGGCCGAGGTGAAGGCTGGCCTGGACGAGGAGCTGGAGCGCCTGCCCGGGCCGTACCGCGAGGTGCTCGTCCTCTGCTACCTGGAAGGGCTCACCCGCGACGAGGCGGCCCAGCGGCTCGGCGTCGCGGTCGGCGTCGTCAAGGGCCGGCTCGAACGCGGCCGCAAGCTCCTCGCCGACCGGCTGGCCGGCCGGGGCATCACCCTGTCGGCCGGCCTCCTCCCGGTGGCGATCTCGTCGGAGGTCGTCACGGCGACCGTCCGCGCCGCGGCGGCCCTCGCCGAGGGCGGATCGGTCGGGCCGCTGGTGTCCACGAGCGTACTTTCCCTCGCCAACGAGGTCCTGAAAGGGATGGCCATGTCGAAACTGAAAGGGATCGCTGTCGGCGTCACCTGTGCCCTGGTCCTGGTGGCCGGCGTCGGGGCCGGCCTGGCCCAGGAGCCGAACGCCGGGACGACGGCCCAGCCGGGAGGCACCCCGTCGGCGGCGAAGCCCGCCGAGCCGAAAGACACCGACGAGACGTTCATCCGCCGCGTCAGCCGCGACGTGCGCGGCGTCGAGCCGACCCCGGCCGAGGTGCATTTCTTCGTCCGGAGCAAGGACGCCGGCAAGCGCGACGCCCTTGTCGAGTTGTTCATCAAGGAGCGCGCCGAGAAGAAGAAGTACGACCCAGCCGCCACCATCCTGGTCGAGTTGGAGCTACAGTCCGCGGAAATCGCACGCCGGGTCGGGGATCTCGCCCCTAGCCAGGGGCCGAACAGGGGCAGCCTCCAGCCGAGCGGAAATCCCCTGCCCTCACTGCCGGGCGAATCGAGCCGCGGTTCGCTCGGCGGGGGCGACACCGGCGGCTCCGGGAAACCAGTCGGCCTGGGCGTCGCGGTGCTCAAGGCCCGGGTCGAAGAGCTGCGGAACCTCGCCGCGGAGAAAGAGACCCTGCTCAGCGCCTGCCGTGAACTGAAGAAGAACCTCAACGACGCGGGCCGTCGGGATCTCGACCTCCTGATCGACCGACTGGAGATCGACGCCGCGCGGTACAAGCTCCAGCTCCAAGAGGCGATCGTCAACCTGCGCGTCGCCGAACGGGCCGGCTCTGGGCCGCTCCATCCGGGCGACCCGATGGGTGGCCCGGGGGGGATGCGGCCCCCCGGGGGCGGTGGGCCGAGCGGCATGATGATGAGGTGAGCCGCCGGGCCCCAATCGCGTTACTTCGTCGGCTCGGCGAGCCGGCCGAGGAACAGGATCGACCCGTTCCGCGTGTCGCGGATCAGGAACAGGAACGGGTGGTCCGCCACGAAGCGCGGCGACGGCGGCGGCAGCGACTTCGTCGTGACGACGACCGCCGTCGCGGCCGCCGCCTCGGTGCCCTCCTCGTTCACGTCGACGAACGCCTTGTGGATGACGTCGGCGATCTCGAGCCGCTCGGCCGTCGCCATGCCGGAGAAGTCGGCCGCCCGCGTGAACGCCGTCGGCATGCCCATCTTCGACAGGACCGGCTTCAGGGCGAAGTCCTTCTCGACCTTGAACTTCGGCAGCGTCACCTCGATGGTCGTCTCGCGCGTCGCCTCCAGCCAGCGCCCCAGGTTGTTCGGCGTCAGGCCCTTCTCGACCCGGGCCAGGCCATCGACCGCCTTCGGCAGGACGACGACCATCTCCAGCTCCTTGCCGACGTAGGGCATCCGCAGCACCTGGACCTGCTGGTCCTCGGCGTAGGCGAACTTGCCCTTCTGGGACATCATCGGCATGTTCTCGCTCTTGCCGTCGGCCGTGCGGAACGCCTTGTCCTTGGTCAGGTCCTTCTTGAACTGGCTGGCCCAGTCGCCTTTGAAGTAGATGGCGTTGGTCAGGACCATCCGCGTGTCCACGGTCAGGATGCCGGGCTTGAGCAGGTCCTTGATCTTCTTCTCGGTCTTCTGCTCGACCCAGTCGTTGATCGCGACGCGCGCCTTCTCCGTCGCGCCGATGAAGTCCACGTCCTTGACGCCCGCGCCGTAGAACTTCTCGCCGGCGGCGAGGAAGTCCTTGTTCCAGGGGTAGTTCTGCTGGCCCCACAGGGCGTTGGCGACGCTGAGTTGGTAGCCGCGCTTCTTGTCCGGGGATCCGTTGATCTGGTCGTTGAGGGCGAGGAAGCCGGGGTGCAACTTGTCGTCGGCCGAGAAGGCGAGCGTCTTCTTCATCTCCTTGGCCGTCTCGCCGCGCGCCCCCTGGTAGGTCATGGCGAGCGCCGACGAGATGCTGTACGGCGACAGGAACAGGTTGCCCTTCTCGCCGCTCAGCTGGCCGTACAGGTCGAGGGCGAAGCGAGTGTTCCCCTCGACAACGGGATCGGTCGTGGCGTTGTCGGCGGTCGCGGCCAAGCCGCCGAGCAGGAGGGCGGTCAGGGTCAGGGCCAGCAGTCGTTTCATGGGGAGTCTCCTGATGGTCACAGAGCCGCCGGCTTGCCGGCGGGGTTTTGAGACGAAGACCGCCGGCAAGCCGGCGGCTCTGTGGGATTACTTCGCCGGCTCGGCGAGTCGGCCCAGGAACAGGATCGACCCGTTCCGCGTGTCGCGGATCAGGAAGAGGAATGGGTGGTCGGCGATGAACCGCGGCTGGTCGAGCACCGCCGAAGTCGCCTCGACGACCACCGCCGTCGCGGCCGCCGCCTCGGTGCCCTCCTCGTTGACATCGACGAACGCCTTGTGGATCACGTCGGCGATCTTGAGCGGCTCGCCGGCGGCGATGCCGCTCAGGTCCGCACCGGGCGTGAACGCGGTCGGCATTCCCATCTTCGACAGCACCGGCTTGAGGGCGAACTCGCTCTCGACCTTGAACTTCGGCAGCGCGACCTCGACCTTCACCTCGCGCGTCCGGTCGATCCACGCCTTCAGCGCGTCCGGCGAGAGCTTCTTCTCGACGTCGGCCAGGCCGTCGACCTTCTTCGGCAGGATGGCGACCATCTCCAGTTCCTTGCCGGTGTAGGGCAGCCGGAGTACCTGCACGTCGGCGTCGGCCCCGTAGGCAAAGCGCGACGTCATGTGCATCATCGGCACCTTCGCCGTCTTGTCGGCGGTGAGGCGGAAGTCCCGGTCGCGCGTCTGGTCCTTCTTGAACTGCGTCTGCCAGTCGCCCTTGAAGTAGATGGCGTTCGTCAGGACGAGCCGGGTGTCCACGGTCAGGACGCCGGGCTTGAGTAGGTTCTTGATCTTCTTCTGCGTCTTGTCCTCGACCCAGCCGTTGATCGTCAGGCGGGCCTTCTCGGTCGCGCCCTTGAAGTCGACGTCCTTGACGCCGGCCCCGTAGAACTTGCCGGTCGCGTCGAGGAAGTCCTTCTTCCAGGGGTACTTCTCCTGGCCCCACAGCGCGTTGGCGACGCTGAGCTGGTAGCCGCGCTTCTTGTTCGGGTCGCCGTTGATCTGGTCGTTCAACGCCAGAAACCCGGCGTTGAGCTTGTCGTCGGCGGGGAAGGCGAGCGTCTTTTGCATCTCCTTGGCCGTCTCGCCGCGCGCCCCCTGGTACGTCATCGCCAGGGCGGACGAGATGCTGTACGGCGACAGGAACAAGTTGCCCTTTTCGCCGCTGAGGTGCTTGTAAAGCTCGACGGCGAACTTCGTGTTCCCCTCGACGACCGGCTGCGTCGCCGGCAGCTGGGCCGTCGCGGCGAGGACGGCGGTCAGCAGGCCAACCAGGGTAAGGGCCGCGAAACGCTTCATGGGAGGTGCTCCTACGGGAATAGGCGACCCCACCCTCCGGCGGGGTGTCTTCCTTTACGACGATGCAGGGGGCGAAAGAGTTGTCTCCGAACCAGACGCGCGAGGGGAGCGTATCGGGTTCAGTTGCACTCCGCGAGGAGCGGCTCGGTGAGTTCCTCCAGGTAGAACAGCCGGCCGGCCAGCGTCGGCATGAAGCTCGACGGGATCCACGGCGTCGGCTCGTGCA